>Ga0209702_10004268_pt1 | contig 21035 bp, 16 predicted proteins | sample FRY01_FD_187210 | JGI IMG/M metagenome (GOLD analysis project Ga0209702, IMG submission 187210) | Freshwater microbial communities from Lake Fryxell liftoff mats and glacier meltwater in Antarctica - FRY-01 (SPAdes) (version 2) | ecosystem: Environmental > Aquatic > Freshwater > Ice > Glacier... | reverse complement strand
GGATTATACGAAGTCTAATTTGGTCAAATTTGATTTGATACATTGGCATTTTTCTCAAATCATTTACTGTAGACTTTGTTGTTTTAAGAAATCTTGTAGCCAGTTTAATATTAATCTCTTTATAATATTTATAGGCATCTCTAAGTTCATCTTCTGCTTCTGGCAGAATTGAAACTTTAAATTTTTTCATCAGTTACACTTCAATAGTTTTGATGAAATCATCCCAATTATTAAAATCTTCTGGATTAGCATTATTAACCCTATTCCTAATTATTTTTTTTTCTTGTTCAGAAACAATAATATTACCTTCATTATAAGGTTCAACTTCAACATTTTTCATTGAACCTAATAAGTTTAATATTTTATCAAGTTGACTTGGGTCACTTATATTTAAAAGAAGTTGTTGCATAATTAACAATATTAAAGTAAAACAAATATACAAAATTTCAATATCATTTCAAAACAATATTTATTAGTCAATATCCTTTGTTTCATAGCATAGGATATTTTTTTTGTCACTATATTTGGCTATCAATCTAATGATATGGGAGTACTAAAACTATCTTATTATTCTAATGTAATTTCTGAAATACCAATCAGTTTCCATGAGACTTGGTTTTCAGGAACTGAAAGCCTTAGCCGAATGAATCCCGATGTAGTGCTAACGAAATCGGGAGAAATGAACGTAAATTATGAGTTATCCAATCATTTAGGAAACGTTTTGAACGTTGTTACAGATCGGAAAATAGCCGTAGAATCAACCACAACCGCTGGTATTGTAGACCATTACACAGCACAAGTGGTTAGCTACTCAGATTATTCCCCTTTTGGGATGCAGATGCCAGAAAGATACGGTTCTATTGCTGACTATAAATATGGCTTCCAAGGACAAGAAAAGGATGACGAGGTCAAAGGACAAGGAAATAGTTATACAACTTTATATCGTATGCTTGACCCACGTATAGGTAGATAGCTAAGTATAGACCCAGTAACTCATGCTGGACAATCACCTTATGTTTCTATGGACAATAATCCTATCTGGTATAATGATGTCTTAGGTGATGATGTAATTAATGGAGATAGAGAAGATGCTGATTGGAAAAAGGCTAAAATGGATGCTATAAATGATGGTTTAACAAAGTTTAAAGATAAACACAATATTAATGATGAAACAAATCGAAAAGGGTTCTTAAAAGGTGGAGGTGAAAAAAAAGACTGGGATAAATATAAAAAAATTAAGGATAGAAGTAAAAAAGCTTCTCGTGATTATAAATACGCAGAAGAACAAGCCGAAATAACTCAAGGGGTTATTGATAGATGGAAAGTTACCTCTCCAAATTTATATGATGAAGTAGATAAGCAAGTAACTGATTTTGTTTTAACAACTAGAACAGCTGGAAGAATGGGGAATTCTTTTGGAGCCACTACACCAGACTTTTCTGGAGATAGAAATAATGCTGAGGCCCCATCTAGAATTAAAGTTATAATAGCAAAAGAGGTGAATTTATCAAGTAAAGATGATGAGACTTCGCAATTCTCATTAAACCATGAAGCTGGACACTTTCTATATATTGTCAAATATACATGTGAATATGTTAAATTTTATTTTGATGCTAAAGCATCTGGAACATATGTTAAAGGAGGACATGGTGAAATGAATGAATCTGGTAAGGTTGCAGAGAAACTTGGTCAGATGAAAGATATTGAAAAAGGAAATTTAATTATTAAAGAAACTGGAAATTAATTAATCTAAAATGTAATATGAAACTAATTATTATATGTCTTTTTTTTATGTTAGGGTGCTCATCAACTAAGATGGTTGACTGCTATAATCTTGATAATGATGGAAGACATTTATTGGAAAAAGCAAAAATTGAAATTAAATCATATTACTTAATTGTAGAAGAAGGTGATATGGAATTAAAAAAAATTTTACAATTTGAATGCGTAAATGATTCAACTATAAAAATAGAAGTACTAAGTAGTTGGTCTGTTCACGGACATTTTTTAATGGATGAAGACTTAAAAATAAAAAGTGTTTACCATAGTTTACCTCCAGTATATTAACGGTACGGGTAGTCTGTAAATCCCCTATGATTCCACAACAAAAGTGTTCCAATATTGGTCAAACAACTAATAATTAGTATTTTATAAAATATTGACAGCTGATTTTAATGGTGGTATTTAGTTTACATCACAGCTTCATACATGCCCATAGCATCATCATAAGTCAACACTATATTATTTGTACAACACGATGATAAACGTCTGTAAATGGTATTAGATTGAGGTTCTCGAAATCAACAACTTTCTATGGTAAGCCACTACCTATTATTTTGTTGAAAAACACTTGAAATTGACATAATATAAATTTATTTTTCGGATATGTTCAGTATTATCTTCTAAAACAGCCTACTCAATTTAAGGAGATACAATTGTCACCTTCCTTAATCCTTTCCGCCGTTGGTCGGATAAACTATCAAGGAAGGAAACTTATATAGTAGCTTCGAAAACAAAATATATGAATAGTGACCACCAAAATGAACTCACAAAAGTGAACTTATTACTTTAAACAGCAAATCAATTTCACGTTTCGAGTTGAAAGAATGCAAGCAAACTCTAATTCCCTCACTTCCAAACGGAACCGTTGGAGAATAAATTGCTTTTATTGCTATCTGGTTACTTTGAAGGGATTCAGCAATTAATTTTATTTTTTTGACATCTCCAATTTTAATCAATTTAATGGGAGAAAAAGGAGAAGAATCTATTTGTATGTTTGTAAAAACGCTATTAAAATAAGTAATGTTTTCATGTAGTAATTTCCGCTCTTTTTCGATTCGTTGATCGTGAATAATGTTTTGTATCCTTCTATATGCTGATGGAGGAAGGGCTGTTGTGTAAATAAAGGAACGTGCAAAATTCACTAAAAACTTTATTAAATCAGATGAACCCAAAACACAAGCGCCATGTCCTCCGTAAGCTTTACCAAATGTTACAACTCTAGCAAATATGGTATCTGCACTTTTCATTCCATCTACTAATCCCATACCCTTTTCTCCAAAAACGCCAGCTGCATGGGCTTCATCAACTATTAGGTATGCCTTAAATTGCAAACACAGTTGGATAATTTCATCCAAAGGCGCAATATCTCCATCCATAGAGTAAATAGATTCTATGGATACGTAAACAGCACCTTTCGCAAGTTTTAACTTTTTCTCTAAATCAATCAGATTGTTGTGCTTAAATGAAAACGCATTAGATACACTTAATCTTATTCCGTCTCTTATGCTTGCATGGATGTATTCATCGTAAATTACAGTATCGCCTTTTTGCAGAATAGAACTAAAAAGTCCGACATTGGCATCGTAACCAGAATTAAAAACTAAAGCGGATTCAGCCTTAAAAAAAGTCGCCAGTTCTTTTTCGCACTCTTCTGTAAAATGATTAGAACCTGAGATTAATCTAGAACCTGTACTACCTTGCTTGAGGTTTTCACTAGGGATATTAAAGCGAGCTGCTCCCAAATAATCATTTGAATAAAAATCAATATCGTTTTCAAAAGAAGAAAGGGAACGTAATGTCCCCTCTTCAATTCTTTTATTCAACTTATTAAGCAGTTTTAAATCCAAATTTTGATGCATTAAAGTGTATCTACAGAAGACACTTTTCTTGGTTCAAACCCTTCTTTTTTAGCTGCTTTTAAGTCCGCTTCTCTTTGTGCTTCCTTAGCTTTTCTAGCAATTATTTTTTCATCAGGAATTGTTACAGGTTTTTCTCCTTCAGTATAAGCTGCTTTTGGTACTAAACCTAAAATTTTAAACATTTCCTGATCTTCATTAAATTCAGGATTTGGAGTTGTTAATAATTTATCTCCTGCAAAGATTGATCCTGCACCAGCCATAAAGCAAAGCGCTTGTCCTTCCAGTGTCATTTTAGTTCTACCAGCAGAAAGTCTTACAACAGATTCAGGGAAAGCAATACGAGTAGTTGCAACCATTCGGATCATTTCCCATTGTTCAATCGGCTTTTGATCTTCCATAGGTGTTCCTTCAACTGCAACTAAAGCATTAATAGGAATAGAATTAGGAGGAGTTTCCATTTCAATGTAACTCATTAATAAACCAATTCTATCTTCAATAGCTTCACCCATTCCAATGATTCCTCCAGAACAAACAGTAATACCTGCTTTTCTAGCGTTGTCAATTGTATTTAAACGATCTTCGTAAACTCTTGTAGAGATAACATCTTTGTAATAATCTTTAGAAGTATCAAGGTTGTGGTTATAAGCGAACAATCCAGCATTTTTTAATCTTTTTGCTTGATCTTCATTCATCATACCAAGTGTACAACAAACTTCCATGTCCAAGTCATTAACAGCTTGTACCATTTCAATTACATTGTCGAAATCTTTATTATCTCTCACTTCTCTCCAAGCAGCTCCCATACACAAACGAGAAGACCCATTTGCTTTTGCGTTTTGAGCTTGTTCTATAACAGAAGCAACCGACATTAATTTTTGAGCTTCAACATCAGTATGGTACCTAGCAGCCTGTGGACAATACCCACAATCTTCAGCACAACCTCCTGTTTTAATACTTAATAATGAAGACATTTGAACCTCTCTAGGGTTATGAAACTGACGGTGAATAGTAGCTGCTTCAAAAACTAATTCTAGTAAGGGCTTATTGTATAGCTCTAATAGAGTTTCTTTTGTGTTATATTGAGGATTAACTTTCATGTTAAATAATTTATTAATGTTCACTTAATATTCAACAACAAAGATAAGAGATAAATTAAAACCTCCCTTCAAATCTCGTTTTTAATTAATAAAACAATGTACGAAAGAAAAATTAAACTGATTTTTGTAATAAACAAACAGCATAAGCTTTAATCGCTTTTCCTTCGCCAAAAGAATCAACTTTTTCATGCGTGGTTGCTTTTAAAGAAACAGCATCCTCTTCTACTTTTAAGATTTCGCTTAATATCTTTTGCATATCAGGAATGTGTGGATTCAATTTTGGTTTTTCTAGAATAACTGTACAGTCAACATTAATAACAGAATAAGAAGATTCTTCAAGAATAGCAACCACCTCTTTTAATAATATTTTACTATCTATTCCTTTAAATTTTGGGTCGGTATCTGAAAAATGAAAACCAATGTCTCTTTTATTTGCTGCTCCAAGTAATGCATCGCAAATTGCATGAATCAATACGTCTGCGTCTGAATGTCCAACAGCACCAAAATCAGAAGGTATTTTTTTTCCTCCAATAAACAAATCGATTCCATCAGATAAACGATGAACATCTACTCCAAATCCTACTCTAATATTCATACTGCGTAAAAACTATTATTTATTGGACTTAGGCTATTTCTCTTCAGCATCTTTTGAAGAAACATTTTCGCCAATTGTGTATCTCAAAGTAAACCTTATTGTGTTCGCTAAGGGATTATTTTTACCATTAACAGCTGCTAAATAACTCATGTCGATTCCTAAACTGTTGTATTTAAAACCAACTCCAAAATTAAAATACTTTCTATTTCCTTTGTTTCTATTTTCATAAAAGAACCCTGTTCTTAAAGCAAAAACATTATTGTACCAATATTCAATACCTGTCGCTATGTTTATTTCTGTTAATTCTTCTTTTAATCTAGTTCCTTTTTTAACTTGATAAGAACCGTCATCATTCTTAATGTAGTCTCCATTTTCATCTCTCTCTACAACACCTGGAGCATCGAAAAACGATTGTGTTAATCCTGCAATTACACCAACATCGTTATTTCTTCCTGACATCAATGTTCCATCAACATCATATAATGGAGCAGTAGGCACTAACAATTTCTGTAATTCTAATGCAAACAACACACTGTTATAGCTATCCATCTTAGCCTTATAAGAAGATGCTATTTTTAAATTCATTGGAATAAAATCTCTTCGGGCAAGTTCAGAATAAGACACTTTATTACCCACATTATTGATCGTCGTAGCAAAAACATATTCTCCCTCTCCCTGACCTAATTTTGCATTTGGATTAAAATATGTAAAAGACAAATCTGCTGCACCAATTCTACCTGGCTTTGTATCTACACCTCCTACAATTAAACCTCCTGTAAGATTTGAATAGGCAAATTTACCGTTTAAACCTACACTCATCCTATCATTTAATTTAAACGCATAAGCTCCAACCAATTCAAACTCACTCGGTTTATCATCTCTTAAAAGGTTACCTGAAGCATCTGTGAAAGAAATTTGCCCTAAGCTAAAATACCTCAACGACCCACCAACTGAATGCCTCTCATTTAATCTTACATAACCTGAAACGTATGACAAACTTATGTCATTAGTTATCTGTCTTAACCAAGGCACGTAAGAAACCCCAATTTCCGATTTTTTCTCTGCAAAACTTAGCATTGAAGTATTCCAATAAATAGAAGTTGAATTACCACTTAAAGCAGTACCTGCTTCTCCCATTGCCCCTGCTCTTGAATCTGGCGTGATTGAAAGAAATGGCAAGGCTGTTGTTATCGTGTTCATCTGTAAAATATTAAGATCTTCACTCGCTCCTGAATTTTGTGCAAAAGTTGTAGTTAAGCTTAAAATTGAAATAAATAAAGTAACGACTATAGTTTTAGTTTGCTTCATAAAAATTAATTATAAAATTAAGATATATTCAAAACCATGTAAATACATCATGTCAAATATACGTAAATGAATGTTTTTTATTGTATGATTATCTTAATATAACCAATTTTTCTATTTTTTCAGCTTGCATTCCTTCTCCAAGTTTAGTCGATAACTTATAAATATATACCCCTTTCCCTATTTGATCTCCATAATCATCCAAGCCGTCCCAATTTATACCTTCTGATCTAAAACCAGAAGTATTTACCATTTTATTTATTGTTTTCACAAGTTTTCCCGAAACAGTAAAGATTTGAATTTGAACTTCAATACTTGAACAAACTTGATTGTGTTCAAAATAGAAATCCGTTGACGTAGTAAAAGGATTCGGATAATTTAGAACATGTTTTAACACCATTTCTTGACTTTCTTGAACAATAAAATTCAATCTATACTCTGATGAATTATTGTTTACATCCCACACTTTAAATTTTAAAGAATGTTCTCCAGGTTCTAATTTTTCAAATGTATAATTAATTTTCCCCGATTGATAAGAGTCTAAATCTGAAGTATAATAATTATTTAATATAATTGGATCAGCTGTATTTCCGTTTAATTCTAACGTTATATCATGACCAATACCATTACCAACCGTATTTATACCATTCTCATCAAACAATTCAACCAATAAGTTAGGTGTTTCATTCGTTAATCCACCATCAACAAAACGATCATCATTTAAAAATAATTTCATTTCAGGTCCGTTATCATCCGCTAGACCATTTGGATTCACTCCTCCAATAATCACCCTTTGCTCATTCCCCTGTGCGTCGATTGTATTATTAGAAGCATAAAAACTTAATTTCCCGTTTCCAAAAGAATAATCAATATCTTTTGGCACAATAAAAGAGAAATCAAAAAATCCATTCACAACACTTACTTTCCCTCTATATAAAACATTTTTTTGAACATTAAAAGGGATTATAGGCGAACTTGGATCTTGCCCCAACGTATATTGAAGTTTCTTTTTATCGAAAATAGTTGGAGATAAAACACCGTTGAAGTCGGAAATAATTGCTCCATTAAAATCTATCACATGTCCTTTGATACTCACTTTCGTTAAAGCTTTCAAGGTATCAATTTGAATAGAAGGCGAAACTCCATTTATACTATCTGTAACGACACCATAAGTTGGAAGCGCTATTTTTAAAGCTGGATCACCAATCAAAGTGAAACTTCGTTTATTATCTGATGAGCCAGAAGCATTTTTAGTTAAACGAATGATATCTCCAAATCGCTGTGGACTTCCTAGAGCATCTCTTTTGAAGACATTTTCGTAAAACTTTCTACCTGTAACAGTATTAACACCAAAAAACACTGCTCTAGTAGTCGTCATTAAAGCAATTGCTCCACCTTCAGTATTCAGAGACATCCACTCTCCTGCTGAAACCCTTGAAGGATCATCGTATTTTGTAAATTCACATGTAGCAGAAACAAAAAGATTTAAATTATTAATGTTTTTCAGATTCTGAATTTGTGGAATTGTAATAATTCTTTCCGAAGCTGCCCCTTTCTCTCCTCCATGTCCAATATAATTCATAACTAAAACCCCAGATTCTATTCTGTTTGAAATAGCTTTTTCAACATCCTGATATCTTTGTCCTCCAGCATTTGATGTTTGTTTATAAGCATCTATATAAATCTTCTCACAATTCATAGAAGAAAAATTTGCATCAACATATTCAGCATTTGGTTCAGCATCCTGATTAATGAAATAACCACCTTCTTCATCATCGGTAATCAAAACATACTTATTTCGCCAATCCCCCATTACTTCATTTGAAACCTCAGAAGCGTTACAATTTAAAATAGCGGAATTAAATAAAGAAGATCCATTTTTTAAGTAGTGTTCAATTTTATCAACCTGCTGCTTTGCAGTAGTCAAATCAGAAATCAATAACCTACCTACACCAATGTCTAGCATATCCGTAGAAGAAATTGATTCATTCGCATCCATCATTCCAAAATAATCATCCGTTACCATCGCACTCAAGTCATATTCGGAGCTAACAACCTGATAAGTAGGAACAAAATTATTATTATTTGGCACTCGGTTTTTAGGGTCATAGGTTCCATAACCAAAAAGAAGCAAGTATTTTAATTGTGGTAATTGATTTTGACTTCCACGCTCATAAAACATCCTAGCCAAATCTTTAATTGCTGTAGGGTCTAACATTCCAGAACTAAATTCATTAAAAACTTGCTCCGTTGTTACTACATGAACCTCTAAACCAGAAGAGCGATGAAGTTCAGCCAATCTTTCAGCCTGAGATAAAAAATCTTTATGCGTAACTATCAAATAATCAACTTGAGATAAACTATGCAGGTTTTGCGTTTTCACTTTCGTTACAAAAGTTGGGGTAAAAACAGAACTCTTGCTAAAAACAGTATATTCATTTAATGAATCTGATGCATCTTTAAAACTTAAAATACTATTCAAAAAAGAAGTCGCCATTAATTTAGGATTATGCCGATCAGTAATTCTCCAAACTGTTAAATTATTTGAAGAAGTGTTGATTTGAAAACTACTAATTTGATTATTCCCTAATGAGTTAATATCCCTAAAATTGAATTGACTAGACTCATATACTAATTTTCTACGACAATTTAATAATATAAAATCTAAATAGGTTAACGTAGATGGAGTCGCTCGAGTAACAGATAACGACATATTAAAAGTAGAAGCTGGAGAAGCATAATTAAAAGAAAACGATTTCCTTCCATACTCACCAGTAGGCAGAGTCGTTGAATATAAAGATGTGCCATTAATAGAATATGAGATATTAGTACCTGAAGAGACAGACGAGTTAGATGCAATAGCTGAAGTAAAAGTAATATTAGAGTTAGATTCTATATTGGGAATGTTAAAAGAAATGTTTTTTGACAATTCAACATCAAATAATTCACCATACCATCTTTGTCCACCACCAACTAAAGAATATAAATCTTGCTCATAGTTCTGAAAATAAGAATAGCTAGAAGTTGAATAGTTGGGATTGCTATTTTCAAAAGAAACTGTATTTTGAATAATTAATGGCGTCTTTGAATTATCTATATTAATAAAATAATAAGAAACATCTGAATAAATATTTTTATCTTGAATGAAATTAGTAGAATTAAAATACCACCTATTTGGACCCCATCCATTAAAAAGAACATAATCATTATCGTTAAATTGACCATCTCCTCCTCCTACTACTTCCACACTGTTTTGAACTAAATCATCTGAACGATAAACTGAATTTAATTCAGGTAGCTTCCCTTCTCCGTTACCAAAAACATGAACAGAATTCGGGTCTAAATTCGAAACATTAATACCACAACTAATCAAAAAGTTTTTATCAATTTTATGAACCCCATCATTCAAAACAGAAATTTTATACCATTCACCTGAACCTTCTTTTAATACAGAATTGACAGCAAAAGCTTTTTCTATAGATTTTTGAGTTCCATTCGAATTGGGACTCACTAAAACGTTAAACGAAACAATCTTTTTTAGCTGATTGCCTTCAATTATAAAAGGGAACAAATCAATTGTCAGGTAATTTTGATTTTGAGCCGAAGCAACCTTAGCTTCATAAATTAAATGATCGAGCGTGTCTATCAAAAAATTATTTTCAATATATAGTTTTTCTTCAGGTAATAATTTAGATGTTGTAAAAGAAGAAATTGAAACATTTGAACTAATTGACAAATTAGTTTCTTTTTGTTCAAAAAAATGAGGTTTATTGATTAAATATCCTTGGTCTTTAATTTGCGGTAATATTATTTCCTGACCATTCTTCAAAAAAGACAATGGAGATAACCAAGGTATCGTATATTCAAACTGGACTTGATTAAAGCCAAGAAATGAATTTAGTATAAATAAAAGAAAAATAAATTTCAACTTTCTTGTAGACATTAACTTGTTTTAAGTACTAAAAAGAATAACTAAATTAATAAATTCAAAACGAATGAATACAGATTAAATTATAAAAAATCAAAAAAAACGAATACACCTTATTAAAAAAGAATTAAACGAAAAGAAATAATTTTGTTTATTATAAAACAAATTACAATATTTGTGGTAAGTTTCTAATTTCAATTAGATACTTTTTACAAATGTAAAATTCATTTATATATTAGTTAATGAAAAAACTTTATAAGGCAATAATAGTATCAGTAGGATTATTGACATTTTCTGATTTAGTTGCTCAAGACCCTACATTTACTCAGTTCTATTCAAATCCTATCTACTTAAACCCAGCTTTTGCAGGATCAAATGGATGCCCAAGATTTGCTATGAATTATAGAAATCAATGGCCTAACTTATCAGGAAACTATGTAACTTATAGCGCTTCATATGATCAATACATTAAAAGTTTAAATGGTGGAATTGGAGTTTTACTAACGCAAGACCAGCAAGGAAAAGGTACAATTGCTACTTCTATGCTAGGATTAGTTTACTCTTACCATTTAAAAGTAACTAGAAAATTTTCTGTAATGTTTGGGGCTCAAGCATCTTACATTTACAAATACCTAAACACAGACAATCTTACCTATGGAGATATGATTGATCCTAAAAAAGGATTTATTTATTCTACAAATGACATTATAACTAGTCCTACTAAAAATATATTTGATGCTTCAGCAGGTATATTAGGATATAGTAAAAGCTTTTTTGTTGGTGTATCTGCTCATCATTTAAATCGACCTGATGAATCACTGATAAACGGTACATCAAGATTACCTATGAGATTAACAGGACAACTAGGGACAGAAATAAAAATTGGTAAAAAATCGCGATTTGAGAGCAATACTTCAATAATGCCTAATATAATCTACCAATATCAAAATGGATTTCAGGAAATAAACTTTGGAGCTTACGTAAAATACAATAGCTTTACCGCTGGTGCATGGTATAGAAATAATGATGCATTTATTTTATTAGTAGGAATTAACACAGGAACGTTTAAAATTGGATACAGTTATGATGTAACTACATCACGTCTAAACAACGGAGTTTCAGGTGGTTCTCATGAAATATCATTAGGTTTAAATCTTAATTGTAAATCAAAAGGTTTAAACTTTAAAACATTATCTTGTCCATCTTTTTAAAAAAAAAATGTAACTTTTATTGTCAGTTACGTTAATATAGTAAATTTGCATTGTTATTACAGTTTATGAAACACAGAATAAATATGAAAAATATCAAACTTTTATCAGCTCTAGTAGGCTTTTTGATGATTTTAGGTTCTTGTCAACAAGAATTTTCATCAACTACTGGTACACCTTATAACGACCCGAAGACAGGTGGTTTTGAGAAATTTCAGTTTGTTGACCAAGAAACTGGACCAGGATTAATTTTGGTTGAAGGTGGTACGTTTACTATGGGGAGAACTGAAGAAGATGTAATGTCTGATTGGAATAATAGACCATCAAGAGTAACTGTTTCATCTTTCTACATTGATCAAACAGAAATTACTAATTTTCACTGGTGTGAATATATGTACTGGATTTCTAGAGCATATGAAACGTATCCAATTGTTGGTAAAAATGTATTACCTGACACGAACGCATGGAGAACTCCATTAGGATTTAGTGAGAAATTTGTTGAATATTACTTAAGGCATCCTGCATACAGAGACTATCCTGTAGTTGGAGTTTCATGGCTTCAAGCTTCTGATTACTGTAAATGGAGAACTGACAGAGCAAATGAGTACATCTTAATTCGTGAAGGGATTTTAGATTACAATGTTGATCAAAGAGATGAAAACACTTTTAATACTGAAGCATATTTAGCTGGACAGTACGAAGAAAAAACAAAACAAAATCTTCAAGATTTAAATCCAGACAATAGAGAAGGTAAAAAACTAGGAAATCGTATTGTTCGATTAGAAGATGGAATCTTATTACCACGTTACAGACTACCAACAGAAGCTGAATGGGAATTTGCAGCTTTAGGATTAATTGGAAATTTAGGTGCTGGACAAGAGAACATGGATGAAAGAAGAATTTATCCTTGGGATGGCCACTGGGTTAGAAATGATGAGCAACAATTTCAAGGAGCAATCAGAGCTAATTTTGTTAGAGGACGAGGAGATTATATGGGAGTTGCTGGTCACTTAAATGACGGTGCTGATGTTACTGCTCCAGTTGAGTCTTACTGGCCAAACGATTATGGTTTATACCATATGGCTGGAAACGTTTCTGAATGGGTATTAGATGTTTACAGACCAATGTCATCTGAAGATTATGATGAATTCAGACCATTTAGAGGAAATGTATTTAAAACGAAATTATTGAACAATGCTGGAAGTTTTGAAATGAAGGCATCTACTGTATCATTTGATGTACACGGAATGAAAGAATATTTGAACGAATTTGAAAGAGTTCGTTTCCAAAGAGTTTCTGCTGCAAAACATGATCCAAACGATACAGTAATTCCTTTAGGTATTGCAAGATCTAAGCAATCACAAAACCCAGTTAAAACGGGGTATGCTCCAGATCCTTTCTTTGTATCTCACGGATTTGTAAAAGATTCAGTTGAAATTCAATTAATGTCGCGTATAAATGCTGTTATTGACAAAGCAATTTTTGACAAAAACAACAAACATGAAAACGAAGCGAATGCAAGAATTCAAGAAGAATTATTTGACGGAATATTTGTAGATGAATTAAGAGTTGGTCCTAATGGAGAAGAATATGCATTCGAAATTTTATCAATGTTACGTTTAGGTTTCACATCTTTTATTTTGGGTACTCCAGGTAAAATGAAATATAGAGATGTTACAGAGGAAGAAAACATCGGTAGATTGAATTACAGAAAAGCTGATTACGTTGATTATTTAGATGGTGATATTGAAAGTTCTATCTATTATAACAATGATGATATGAAGAATAAAATTAATCAAGCGAGTCGTGATCCAAATTTAATCATGTACCAAAATAAATACGAGGAATTCGGTTTAGATGGTCGTCAGGTTAAACCAGGAGATAAAACTTCATGGCCTACAACTTTAGTCTCTGATAAATCAAGAGTTTATAAAGGTGGTTCTTGGAGAGATAGAGCTTATTGGTTAGCTGCTGGTAACAGACGATTCTTAGACGAAGACAAATCTACTTGTACAATTGGTTTTAGATGTTGTATGGATAGAGTTGGAAGTCCAGAAGGATTTGACCACAAAAAAGCAAAAAAACAAGCTAAAGAAAAAAAGAAAGCTGGTTATTAATAAATCGAAATTATACAAAGCACCATTCAATGAATGGTGCTTTTTTTATGCTTAAAAATGAAGAAATTATTTGATCTATTTGAAGAATGCTCTATAGTATGTACAGATACAAGAAACATTGAAAAAGATGCTCTATTTATATGTCTTAAGGGTGAAAACTTTAACGGAAATGACTTTGCGCTCAAAGCAATAGAAGCGGGAGCAAAACATGTTATAACAGATGAAGAACAGTATCATAATGGTATCAATATTCATTTAGTTGAAAACGGATTAATTTTCTTACAAAAACTAGCTAATAACCACCGAAACAAATTCAAGATTCCTGTTATTGGAATAACTGGGAGTAATGGAAAAACAAGCACGAAAGAATTACTGAATGTAGTACTCTCTAAAAAGTACAATACACTTGCTACGAAAGGAAATTTAAACAATCATATTGGAGTACCGCTAACTTTACTTCAGCTTACAAGTCAACATGAAATTGCAATTATAGAAATGGGGGCTAATAAGCCTTTTGACATTCAAGAACTTTGTGAAATAGCTGAACCAAAATATGGTATAATTACAAACATTGGTAAAGCACACTTAGAAGGATTCATCAATTTTGAAGGAGTAATAAAAACAAAAACAGAATTGTACCATTCTCTTTTAACCAAGAACGGAACAATTGTCGTAAATGCTGAAGATTCAGTTTTAACAAACAAATTACCAATAGGAATAAAAACATTAGCCTACTCATCCAACGGTACAGGAGAGGTAAATGGAGACTTATTAAAGCTAACACCCTACATTCAATTAAAATGGAGTCATGACGATTATCAATCCCCTGTGATTGAAACAAAAATGATCGGTAAATATAATTTCTTTAATTTTTTAGCAGCAATTTCTTTTGGAACACTTTTTAATGTTGACAATGACAAAATAAACGAGGCAATATCAGAATATTCTCCTAATAACAATAGATCACAAATAAAAGAAACTACAACAAATACATTGATACTTGATTGCTACAACGCTAATCCAACAAGTATGCTTTCGGCAATTGAAAGTTTCTCAATGATAGAAAATGATTCAAAAACTGCTATTATTGGAGACATGCTAGAATTAGGTCTAGAATCTGAATTAGAGCACGCAAAGATTATTGAATACTTAAGAGAATTAAATATCGAATATTTAACTGTTGGTCCTATTTTTCTATCAATTCAAAATAATAAATCGGTTCAAAAATTCAAAAACACACTTGAACTTGAAGAATATTTATTAAATAATCCTATAAAAAATAAGTTAATACTATTAAAAGGATCTAGAGGAATTGGACTGGAGAAGTTGGAGGCAGTGTTGTAAAATACTTTCAAGATAAGTTTTTATGACTATCGGGAACTTTACCATAAAATATTTTATTGCGCTCCTTCAGAGCTTAGTAGTTGGTGTTATCACTATCGATGGGCGACACCCATCGTTAATGAATTAATGACCTTCAGGCCTTCACCCTAAACACAAACTGAAAGTGTGAAATATATTAACATAGGGAATTTCCTTAATGAATTATCAAACTACTAAATATAAAAGCTATGAAAGTGTGAAATATCCTGAAGGCAAATTTCCCGACAGGCATATAAGTTTTATAGACTTTAGAACTTTTCAGACTTGAAGACACAAGACTTGAAAAACGAACAAAAAAAAGGGATGCATAAAATACATCCCTCCTATTCAAAGCTATTATTGTCTACTTTAAAATACCTCTTGAAATTACAATTTTTTGAATTTCAGAAGTACCCTCATAAATTTGAGTAATTTTTGCATCACGCATTAAACGTTCAACATGGTATTCTTTTACGAATCCGTATCCACCATGAATTTGAACAGCTTCAACCGTTTGTTCCATAGCCACTTTTGAAGCGTATAATTTTGCCATTGCTCCCGATTGATCGTAATTTCTACCAGCGTCTTTATCAGCTGCAGATCGATAAACTAATAATTTAGCTGCTTCAATTTCAGTTGCCATATCAGCTAATTTGAAAGCTATAACTTGGTGTTGGTGTATCTCTTTACCGAAAGCTTTTCTTACTTTAGAATAAGCTAATGCAAGCTCAAAAGCACCTCCTGCTATTCCTAAAGCTTGAGCTGCAATTCCTATTCTTCCACCTGATAAAGCTTTCATTGCGAAAGTAAATCCAAATCCATCTTCACCGATTCTATTCTCCTTTGGAACTTTAACATCGTTGAACAATAGCGTATGCGTATCACTTCCTCTAATTCCAAGTTTATCTTCTTTCGCCCCAACGATAAATCCTTCCATTCCTCTTTCAATAATGAAAGCATTGATTCCTCTATGTCCAGCTTCAACATTTGTTTGAGCAATAACTAAATAAGTAGATGCAGAAGAACCATTCGTTATCCAGTTTTTAGTACCGTTCAACAAATAATAATCACCCATATCTATTGCTGTAGTTCTTTGAGATGTTGCATCTGAACCTGCTTCAGGCTCCGATAAACAAAATGCACCAATTTTCTCTCCTTTAGCAAGAGGAACTAAATATTTTTGTTTTTGTTCTTCGCTACAGAATTTCTCCATTCCCCAACAAACAAGCGAATTGTTAACAGACATACAAACTGAAGTAGAAGCATCAACTTTAGAAATCTCTTCCATCGCTAAAACATACGACATCGTATCCATTCCGCTTCCTCCATATTCAGGACTTACCATCATTCCCATAAATCCAAGTTCACCTAACTGCTTAATTTCTTCAACAGGGAAACGTTGTTCATTATCTCTTGCAATCACTCCTGGTTTTAATACGTTTTGAGCGAAATCTCTAGCAGCATCTCTTACCGCTATTTGTTCTTCTGTTAATTCAAAATTCATATCGTTTTAACTTTAAAGTTATAGTATTTTTATTATTACAAATTTAACTGATAATTTGTAATAAATAATATAATTATAATACTAAATTGAAATTGAGTTTAATTAAAGAAATGTTCCTAAATTCATACAATGAAAACAATGAAAGTAATAGGATTAATGTCTGGAACATCACTTGATGGACTTGACATTGCTTACATAGAATTTAACTTTGACACTGATGAAGAAATTCTAAACTATCACATCATTCATTCTAAAAGTTACCCCTACTCTATTGATTTTATTCAGGAACTCGAACATTCTACACAAATACCTGTCGTTTCTTTTCTACAATTAGATAAAAAAATAGGGCACGTTTTCGGTCAATTGGTCAATTCATTTGTTTCTGAATTCAACATTGATACTAATGATGTTAATTGTATTGCTTCTCATGGTCAAACAACATTTCATCAACCAGAAAAAGGTTTTACAAGTCAGATTGGGTGCGGTGATACTATTGCAATATTAACAGGGATTCCAGTTGTTAATGATTTCAGAACAAAAGATGTAATTCTAGGTGGACAAGGTGCGCCATTAGTTCCAATTGGTGATTTCAAGCTATTTAACAAAGAAGCACAATCTTTTTTAAACCTTGGAGGAATTGCAAATATTAGTTTCAAAAAAGAAAATAAAATTATTGCCTTCGATATTTGTCCTGCTAATTTACCATTGAATAGTTTGACTAAAAAACATTTCAATCTAGACTATGACCAAAATGGAGATTTAGCGAAATCTGGTGAAGTAAATTGGGAATTATACAATAAATTAAATGAACTTAACTTTTATAGTGAATCCTATCCTAAATCTCTAGGTACAGAATGGTTAGAAGAAAATTTCAATCCACTTATTCACTCTTCAAAACAAGCACCTTTAAATTTACTTTCGACGATTATTGAACACGAAGCTTATCAAATATCAAAAATTTTAAATGATCATCATTTAGATTCGGTTTTCATAACAGGCGGTGGTGCTTTTAATCATTTTATGATTGAGCGTCTAAAATTTCATTATAAAGGAAAGGTAATAATACCAAACTCAACTATTATCGAATTCAAAGAAGCGTTGGTTTTTGGGTTTTTAGGTGCACTATATTTAAATAAAAAGGAAAATTTACTTTGTTCAGTTACGGGAGCATCTAGAGATAGTATAGGTGGGGTTTTGCATCTTCCTTGAGATGGTTAAGTGTATTGTGTTTTGAACGATTTAAGGAATTATAAGGACATATAAAAGGAGGTTATTGGAGGAGTTTCCATTTAAGATATTCAGACAGTAGTGGAAAAGTTTAGTTTTGAACCATTTAAGGAATTATAAGGATATATAAGCTAAAGGCTTGAAAGATGTAATTCTAACTGAATGTGTTTTTTAGTATAAAGGACTCAAAATAATATTTTGAGGTGCGACATCGTGAAAATGTTTAATATTTGTTGGCTTGTTAAAATTAGAGTCAATAAACAACAAAATTTCTATTTTATCTTTAATATATAATCGGCATTATACTAACTATTTTTTTAGACTATCTATTAATTACAGTTGGTATAAACTTCAAATCCTGAAGGGATTCAATATCGTTAACTCAGAATCTAATTCTGAGTTACGAAAGCAAACGTAATGGCTCACAACCCTAAAAAGGGTTGAACTATCTTATTATACTTTCACAGGCTATTGGTCTAGCCCCCTATTAATCGGACTTTATTTTTTTGACATGACAAAGGTACTAAATAAGTGAATAATCCTTTAAAGCGATTGAATCCTTATGTTCATGTTCAACATTAAGATTCTGTGTTAATTTCCAAGAAAAACATTTATTTTTTATACCCTTACTCTAAATCACACAATAGCTAGCTTGTAAGAGTACCTTCTTTTATAAGAAACTCTTTTTTTACCATTAAGACATTAAGGATGTGTGTAATACAATTAATTAAGATTGACTTTGTCAATTATTAAGGAAAATTAATACCGATAGCTATCGGTAGGACTAAACATATTGTCTATCGGCATTATACCTATTCACTTTGGGTTAAAAACATAAATATGTTGGGTATAAAATGCCTTTACACACAGAACATCCTTAATCACTCAATGGTGAAAAGATAGTATAAATAGTTCATAATCAATGTATTAATGCATTAATGATGGGTGTAATACGATTAATTAAGATTGACTTTGCCAATTGTTAAGGAAAATTAATACCGATAGCTATCGGTAGGACTAAATAATCTAAATCAAATAAAATGCCTTTACACACAGAACATCCTTAATTTCTTAATGGTAAAAAGACCGTATAATTAACTAATAATCAAGCTGTTAATAGCATACGTAATACAATTAATTAAGATTGACTTTGTCAATTATTAAGGAAAATTAATACCGATAGCTATCGGTAGGACTAACATATTGTCTATCGGCATTATACCTATTCACTTTGGGTTAAAAACATAAATATGTTGGGTATAAAATACCTTTACACACAGAACATCCTTAATTATAATCTTAATGGTAAAAGAAACTATTCCGAAATCTCATAAGCAAGTTTTAGTTATACCTAGCACATCAAAATAATATTTACTCCAAAAAGTTAGGTAAATCAACTCATTTGATCGAATTGATTATATTTGCAAAAAAAATATTCAAATGGCTTTAAAATGTGGTATTGTTGGACTTCCGAATGTAGGAAAGTCAACGTTATTTAACTGTTTATCAAATGCAAAAGCTCAATCTGCGAACTTTCCGTTTTGTACGATTGAACCAAATGTTGGTACTATATCTATTCCTGATCCACGTTTAGAAAAACTGGAGTCAATTGTTAACCCTGAGAGAGTGGTTCCGACTACTATGGAAATTGTTGATATTGCAGGTTTAGTAAAAGGAGCTTCAAAAGGAGAAGGGCTAGGGAATCAGTTTCTTGCAAACATTAGAGAAACAGATGCAATTATTCACGTTTTACGTTGTTTTGATGATGATAATATTATTCACGTTGATGGAACTGTAAACCCAGTAAGTGATAAAGAGATTATTGACATTGAATTACAATTAAAAGATTTAGAATCTATAGAAAAGAGAATCGCTACTTTGGCAAGAACTCTTAAAAATGGAGATAAAGAAGTTTTGAAAGAAAATGATCTTTGTAATAGAATCAAAGACGCATTAGACCAAGGAAAATCTATCAGAACTTTGGATTTAGATGAGAAAGAAATGGAAATCGTTTCGAAATTTCAATTAATCACAACTAAACCAGTTTTATACCTTTGTAATGTTGATGAATCTTCTGTTAAATCAGGTAACAAATATGTGGATCAAGTTCGAGAAGCAGTGAAAAATGAAAATGCTGAGGTATTAGTAATTGGAGCTAAAATTGAAGCTGACATTACTGAATTAGAAACATATGAAGAACGTCAAATGTTCTTAGATGAATTAGGACTAGATGAGCCAGGAGTGAATCGCTTGATTCGTTCAGCTTATTCACTTTTAAACTTAGAAACTTACTTTACAGCAGGTGTAAAAGAAGTTAGAGCTTGGACAATTAATAAAGGAATGACTGCACCTCAAGCAGCAAGTGTTATCCATACCGATTTTGAAAAAGGATTCATTAGAGCTGAAGTGATGAAATATTTAGATTTTACTACACTTGGTTCTGAAAACGCAGTAAAAGAAGCAGGGAAATTTAAAGTAGAAGGAAAAGAATACATAGTTGAAGATGGTGATATTTTACATTTCCGTTTCAATGTGTGAAAAACTTAGTTTTTTATTATAATAATTTAGTATTTATGCTCAATGATTTCTATTTTTAGATTTCATTGAGCATTTTTTGTAAACTATAACTTTTTTATAAAAAATATAAAACATTTTAATTATGATTGAAGCAAATAATCCAGCATTAACTAGTTGGATAAAAGTACCGAAAGATTCAGATTTCCCAATTCAAAATCTTCCGTTTGGAATATTTAAAACATCAAGTCTAACTCCTCGTGTTGGAGTTAGAATCGGAGATTTTGTAATTGATTTAAAGACGTTATTTGTTTTAGGGTACCTTGAAAACTTACCTTTCGAATTATCGGACTTTGATACAAATTACCTTAATCCTTTGATGAAAAAAGGAAAAAAAGCAACGCGTGATCTAAGAAATCGTATTTCAAAATTATTAGATGAAAAACACAATGATTTAAAAAGTCATGTGCATCATGCTGAACAAGTTGTAATATCCGTTCAAGAAATTGAAATGTTACTCCCAATTCAAATCGGAGA
>Ga0209702_10004264_pt1 | contig 21044 bp, 13 predicted proteins | sample FRY01_FD_187210 | JGI IMG/M metagenome (GOLD analysis project Ga0209702, IMG submission 187210) | Freshwater microbial communities from Lake Fryxell liftoff mats and glacier meltwater in Antarctica - FRY-01 (SPAdes) (version 2) | ecosystem: Environmental > Aquatic > Freshwater > Ice > Glacier... | reverse complement strand
TCGACGGAGCAATCGATCAATTCATTGATCCTTCGGAGACAACTTTAGAAGAACAAGAATTAGATAACGAAGAGGACGTAAACCCGTCTCTAAGAAGTGACGTTGACAACCTCCTTAGTAACGGATCAATCTCTAGCGAGGTGTCTCTTGCCGGTCACGTCTTTGTTATACGGACTTTGACCATCGGCGAAGAGCTTGCCGTGTCTCTTGTATGCGACGACTACAAGGGGAATGTATCACAGCCAAAGGCTATTGCGTCAGCAACGGTAGCGGCAGCTCTAGAGTCTATTGACGGACGCGCCTTGATGCATAGGATTAGCCCTGATCCTGTTGTCAACATTCGTCACAAGTTCGGATACATCAGAAACAAATGGTATTGGTCGATTATCCAAGAACTGTATCAGCACTATCTGCTCCTTGTTGATCGTCAGATATACGCTTTTCAGGATTTAAGGGGAAAATAGATGAGAAGCCGGGAGAGCACAACGCCCTATTCCGGCTTCTCGAACGACAGGGGCTTTTGCAGGGAGATGTCAATCCTCTCCAGCGACTAGCGTTGCAAGAATTAATCAAAGAAGAGGTTAAAGAGGAAAACAGAAGAGAGACCATGCGGTTCAAAATCCAGGCGGCAATAGCTTTCCCTGGGTCTGCGCAAAAGATACTTGCGGGAACTGAGCAAGAAGAAGAGGAATTCGAAGAGATTGAAGACTATGACCCAGACAACCCGGGATTCTCACAAGAAGGAATTGATCTGATGCTTAAGTCGCTCGCGGAGTTTGGCTTCCATTCAGAAACGATTGAGGAATAATGGCACCACCCACAGACGACACCCTTAAACAGATTCTCGAAGCCATGCGCGAGCAGGCTAGACTCACAAAGGCGATGCTAAAGTTTGTGTCTGGTGAGGCCTTACCGTCCGATATTCAAAGAGAACACGGTAACGACTGGTTGGGGATGAACTCGCCAGATCGTAGACAGTCTGACCAGGAACCGATAACAACCCTTAGAGGCATTGTGGGAAGGCTTGGCACCGCTCAGTTTATGGAGGGCGAGAAGGCTGTCGAGATGATCGGTTATCGTCGAGGTTTCCAGCCCGGAAGACTCTCGTCAATGTATGGCTGGGGCGAACTTATGCGTCAGGCAGTAGTTCCGTTCCGTCCATACGGATACCCAACCGCAGGCGAAGATGGAGACAGAGCGGCTTACTCCGGCGGAATGAACAGGATCTCTCTGGAAGACCAAGGCAAGTTGTATGATCCAAACAATGCTACAAAATTACACGAGTTGGGCATAATCAACGACAAGGAGTACGAACTTTCTAAAGTATCGAAAGCCGAATACAGGAAAGACGAGAAAACCTTGAGAACAGGCCCAGTGGCAGAGGCGCTGCGGAAAGCAAGAGAAGAGACGTACAGGAAGATTGTCGAAAAAGCTTGGTCCAAAGATAGCGGAATAGACATTTCCAAGGCTCTTGACGACGACGTGATTGGATCTGCCGCTAGGTCGGCATCCGGTCGAATAGGAATATCCGGCAGAACGGGGACCGCAATATTCGAAGCTGGTGGTGCTCTTATGGCTGGGGCAAGAGCCATTGCCGGTCCGGTTGCAGTGGCAGTTCAGGCTGCGCAATACGCCTACCAAGGCGTAGACAAACTCTATGGAATGGGGAGCCGACCTGCGGCCGCTCTGGGTTACGGTTTTCAAACAAGTCCGTTCAGCGACGCATCGCGAACAATGATGGGTAGAAGTTTCACGACCCAACTCGACGCCTTGACCTCAATGGGTTTAAGTGGAGCGCAAACACAGGCAGCAAGAGACGCAGTGCAAGGGATGGGTCTTGGCGGAAGAGGACAAGAGAAGAGTTACAACGAATACTATAAGTCTATGGTCAGCACAATTGAGAACACCCAACTAGGCGCTGACGTTCTCGCGCCTTTCTACGAACAGTTTATGCGATCAGGCGGTCAGACAAGCGAGTTAGATAAACTAACAAAGATGTTGAGAGATGATCTACCAAAGGCTGCGGCTGCTTCGCGCATGAGCCTTACGCAAATGGCTAAAACGCTTCAAGACGTAACCGATATCGCAATGCAATCTCCATACAATGCAAGAACGAAGACTGAAATTCAGCAGTCTGCCGTTAACTCGTTTGCGTTTGGAGCCGCGAAGGGGACAGAAAACATTGTAGCTGGCACAAACGCATTTGTTGCTGCGCAAGCCGCTAGCAATATGGGGAAGGGAACATCAATATTCCAGGCAATGCAGAACCCAGAGCAGCAGCAGATTGCTGCGGTAGACCTGATGATGGACACTTTAGGCGATATGGGAAATATGTCTTTCGCAGAATTCAGACAAACGGACGAGGGCATATGGAAGACCTGGATGGTCGAAAGACTGACCGGTCTCGACGTGAACACGCAGGCGCAAATAATCTCTCAAGGTCCAGACGATTATCGTGCGTCTCAGGCCATGGCTAGTCGTTTTAATCCAAACCTCTCCCTAACAGAGAGGACCGGCAAGCGGATCGCAGGAGTATTGCCCATTCGCGGAAAGGCAGGAAAGAAAGCGATAGAAGGTCGTGAGCAATTCATCATCGAAGACGGGAAAAGCACAGGAATTAACATATATCAATCGACCGGGAAAGAAGTTCAGAAGTATTATCAAGACGACATTAATGTAATTAAAGCCTCCCTTCGGGACAATCCTGAAGAACTTGCCAAGTTTGTATCCGATGTTAGTTCTAATCGCGGTGGCAATCAAGGCGATGAGATGCGTCAAATTATTCGCGCACAGGCCGAAAGACTCGCGCAAACTGCCACACAGAAGGGCGATGGGCAGATAGTTCTTTCGGCAGAGGCTAGAAGATTCTTCGAACTTAATTTCGATTCAGCGCCTGCGTCTAACACAAACGCAAACGAAAAAACAGGGACAGGGCAACTCGTAGCGCCCAGTAGAGGCACTGGCATTCGAGGATACAATTGAGCACGACTCAACAGAACCAATGGCGCAACGCCATTACCGAAAAGATTTCTCTCAATACGGATGCGAGATCCGTACCTGTCTATGAAAATGGCAAATTCGTTGGCGAGCGGACTCTTGACATATCCCTTGCCTTCGATCCTTATGATGATCCACAAAGATCAGACGGAGAAGAATTTAAAAAGCATGTAGGATCTATCGCTATTCCGACAGGTGCTGACTCCATCACTTGGGGTTACGGCCTCAACACAAAGAGAACCTCGACCTACGGTGGCGAGGTTGTACAGATCCTTTCGATGTATGCCGACAAGATGATGATCAAGGGGACATGCCGTAACCTTCGAGAGCAGCGCTTTATCTATGAGTACTTCAAGAAATACATGACCTACATAACCGGATCAGGAAATGACGGTTCTGGTCTTGACAGAAGACAAAACTTTCTTCAGTTGCGTTACCCAGCAAGAAACTGGTCGTTTATCATCATGGTTGTGCAAGCGCCTAACATGGTCATGGCGACCAAGCAGGCTGCGCCGGAGTGGTCTATTGTCGCCGAGATAGTTTCTGAGAACGACCGTATGGCGCTTGGTCAGAACAAGATAGACCAATGGGCAGATGTTCTTACAACCATCATCCCAAGAACGTCAAGACGTGGTGCTGGTGCCTCAATTTCCGGGGCGGCTCGCACATTCAATATCAAGAAAGACTCAGACCCTTTTGGCAACCTAATGGATTACATGGATGGTGGTAGGGGAGCGGTGGCCGAAAACTTTGAAGCAATGATCGCTTCATATGCAACAGGCAGTATCACAAGTCTTAGAACTGATCCTCTTAACACTCCAGACCCGACTGCAGCAGAAATTTGGAACGCTAAGTTCGGAAGCGGCGGCATCAGTCTTTCCAGTGGCGGAGGTGCGGTCGGAAACGACGTCCCACAAGGATCGATTTCTTATGGCTCAAAGACCAGAGTGTTCGCCACAGCGTATGGCGGTCGAAACGATCCCACCTCAACAAGCACGGGACACGCTGGCGGTCAGGCTTTCGATCTCAATCAATACCCAGACAGTTATGCAGAACTGAGCACCAACGCCAGCAATAGCGTACCAAACGGAAACGCTGACGGTTCGGTAAACGACTACGCTGCGCTCGGAGGTCTTGCTGCGCTTACACCGATCAAAGTCACATACAATGGGAAAAGCAAAGTTCTTTACAAGAGAGACGTTGGTTTTGGTGGCAACGGTCCCGACAAGAAGCGCGGAAGCGGTGACGATCCTAAGATAGATCTATGGTGGAAGGCGGCCGAAGAACTTGGATTCGGTGGATTCGATTGGGTCGACATAGAGATTGGAACATCGTCTGGTGGCGGAGAGACAGCGGTCAACCCGAGCGACCTTGCGCAGTTCAAACCAATCTCGGGGAAACATCCCGAGATACAAGGCGCGTCTTCTCAATTTAACTATCCTGACGGACCAGAAGGTCCAGAAACCTCAAACGGTGGCAATCAGCACTCGGCCTACGACTTTATGAGTCCGGCCGGTACGCCAATCTACGCTCCAGCAAGCGGGAAAATGGTTTCAGTTAGTTACAACCCCGCAACGTCTGGGCAGGTTTTTGGAGACTCTTTCAAGTTGCAACTAAGAAACGGGTATGTGTGGGTGTTCAGGCACACGAAGGCCGAAGCAAAAGAGGGAGACACCGTTCAGGGCGGTCAAAGACTCGGAGCCGTAGGTGCGTGGAACGGTGGCACACATACACACATAGAAATTTGGAAAACCTACACTGGCGGTTACAAACAGTCAAACATGATTGACCCACTAACAATTCTGAAAACGCTGTATAAGTAACAGGAAGCTAAACTAATGGCAGAAGACTCTACATATGGTGGACTTAGCGAAGAGTCTATGCTCGCCCCGTCGGAAACAACAACAACGTTCCCCAAAGAAAATCGTTGGCGACCGACTGGTCTTGGCAATTACTTTGAGGTTAAGAGAGACGGTGCTGTGTTTCGACCGTCAACTCCAGCATCGGCGAGAATGTATGCCCACGGTCTTGGAACAGACGACAGAACCACGCCCGTTATGAAACTGTGGGTAAACGAAATCGTTTTTGGATGGGCTATGGATTACAAGTCCGCTCAGGCTGTTTTTGGAAAATCGTTCTATCCAAGGCATATCAAATACTCTGATGTTGTAGTAAGATGTCAAACGGCGAGCCAACAACATTACGACGAAATAGTGTACCGGGCTATTGTTTTCCAAGGGAAAGCTCTTCAGGGAGAATCTGACGTTGTTCGATTCCATCTCCCGAGGGTGGCCTATGTGGACAGACAAAACGGAAGTGAAAGATTCTCTCTTGCAGAAGAGGGCGAAGACTTGGGAGATCTTCGGACACCACCATATGTCATAAAATATAGAGATTTCCACTTTGATGGATACATAACCTCAGTCAAAGCCGGTCACACTAAAGCCGTATTTGCTCCAGAAATTGAATTACGATTTGCGGTAGTGGCATATGTCAATGACAATTTGACAGGAGCGAACTCTACAAACACAGAAAGCACTGTTGACGCATACAGAAAGAGTCTTGACTCGACAACATCTAATCAAGTTACATCGTCTCAACTGTTTGAGTCTGGGTATGGTCCTGGGGGAAACCAAGGACCGAGGGGCGGCGATCAGTAATGGCTGAATTCACACGTTTTGTGTACGCTCCAAAAGCGTATGCGTTCATTTACTCTCGTGTTGACGGCAAAACCATTGACGTCTCCAACGATATCGTTGCCGGTTCCACCCAACGTCTAATCGATCAACCGTCTAAAGCGTCTATCACGCTCAGAAACGACAACTTCAAATACACAGGAAAGTTCAATCCTAAGTTCTTTCCTATGGACGGAATCACTATATGGCTGCAGAAGGTTGCTGGCGCACCAATACAAGTCTTCACGGGATACATCGACTCTATTCCGTTCTTCCAAGCGTACCCCGGAACAATCGAAATCAAAGCAACATGTACCCTTAAGCAGTTCATGTACACATACTTTGATCCAGGCATAGGGTTTGTAGAATGGATGAGAAAAAAGAATTGGGCCGTTGAGGGAGACAACAAAGGAAACTTCACAGGTATATTCAATGCGGGAGCTTTCGTCGACACACTGGAAGACACCGGAGGATCTGGCAACGATGGCGGTATGGGACAACTACTGATCGACTTCCTTACTGAAATCGGAGGATTCGACGAGAGCGCAATCGCTATAGGAAACATTCCAAGCAGTCTCCCGGCTTCCATGCTTAAAGCCTATATAAAGCGCGTGAAGGCGTCTCAAGCCGCCGAGAATTCGCTTGTCCCGGCTCTAAAAAAGTTTATGACTATGGATCCAAATCAGAGTGTGCAGGACGCTATCGACGCTTTGAACTCCGACCTGCCGACAACCATTTCCGCCACAGCAACAGCAGCGGACATCAAGCAACTGATTGGTGCCATTGCAAACAGTGGCAACGCTATCAAGCCAACACCAACGCAAATAATACTCGCTGCTGTCGCTATGACCGGTCTTAACAAAGAGCATTCGGGGACAGACAAAATCCTTGTTGGCTACGGAAACGGGTACTTTGCCGAAAGCCCAACCTTGACGATAGTGGGACCGAATGGACCAATAAAACCGTTGATGTCTCCAGCCTCCCAGGGAGCAAGATTTGTTGACAACTTCGCAGAGTTTGCCAGAACATCGGGAGGAGTTGGTACGTTCGGAAGACCAGCTCCGGGTTTGTCGGACTACCCAACAGACGATCAGATAATTGAGGTTGCTCAAGTTCTTTCTTTCCGGTACGGGAAAGAAAGATTCTATAGCCAAATCCTTGAGGCTTGTCGAAGCACGCAGGCACTAGAGGTCGCTAAACAAGTCATTGACTCCATAAACTCAAACAAAAACCTAGACAACGTGAAGTCTTTGAGTTTGGTCAGTGCTGGATCCACAGTGGAGCAAGGCGCTATAGCGCAAGTGACCTGGGATTCGATATTCTCAATTCCGGAACCGGACACTGTCGATCTAATCTCTATTGACAGCGACGGTAAAACAGACGGAGAGAGGATGGTTGTTTCAACTAACCAGACGTATACGGGCGAATGGGGTACTCAGATGTATAGGCCGCCGTCTGATCCGATCAACAATGCCAAATTCCCACAACCAGACGATGGTCCGATCACCTACAGTGATATCAAATACTACATGTTCAGTAGAGGAAAACGGGACGGATCTAAGTTTGTCTCTGTGTTCGACGATTCTGTTGTGTCTGTTGGTCAGATCGTGCTTGTCAAAAGCGATTCGGATAAGACATGCCGTTGTGTTTACTTGGGGTCCATTCCTCTTGCCTACCAGACAAGCCCAATCGCTCTATCGGAGAAAGCAACAGAAGTACTCGGCGGAAAGCAGACCGGTCTCACATTCACGTTCCTTGGCGAAACCGTACCAGTTCTTGGCGAAGGACAACTAAGAGCCGACTACATTAAATCTATAACTCCGATGCTCGGAACATCAGCGCAGACACAGAACAGCGCCAGCAACTTGAAGATCAACAGTGCAGACACTGACGTTTACGACAAGTATTACAAGGACAAGTCAAACCAAAGACTTGCTGAGTACTTTTATGTTGCAAGCACATACGATATGCACCTTCTTGATCACGACCCCGGGGGAACGAAAAACAACTTGAATCTATACGGATCAGAAACCTCGGCCATGTCTTTCCTGCGCGATCTTGGAATCGTATCTCCCAGCAGCACACCTAACAAATTGATAATGAGCGGTACGTCTCAATCTGTACCTCACAAAATGTCTGTGACCTTCAGTAGGGGGAGAACTCGTTTTGACATTGGTTTTGATCTTGCTACCGCAAAGGCTTCGGTAGTTTCCGTAGAGCGGTCGCCATCCGAACAAGTGTCGCCATCCGATCCGTTTGCAAAAACTGAGGTCGTTGTTCAAATAATCTCTGGAACAACTCTTCCAAAGCCGGTATGGAACGGCAGGTCGGTATTGCTACCGCAGAGCCTGATCCCTGGGACTGATGGAGATCAATCAGAACTGGGAGAGACTATGACGTGGGCGAACCTGGCAAGAATGAATACCGCCTCTGCGTTCACAACCCTCACAAGTTTCCCATTTGACATCGTTGGCTCCGCGTTCCTCGTTGGAGAGAAATCTCTAATGAACGACGTTCCGATAATGCAGGGCATTCAGCAGTTCTGTCAGGGGTCAATGCGCAGTTTTATGAGCCTTCCGAACGGAATGTTTGCGGCGTTCTACCCCGACAGGTTTGGTGTTTTCGGGAGAAAACCGTACCTACAGATTAGAGATCTTGAGATAATAGACTTCAATATTGTTCTCAACGACGAGCCTCTTGTCACCCACATGTATGTCAATGGCAATACTATTATGCCCACTCAGTCTAGCGTTGACCAGTTAGATCAGGTCCTTTCTGTTGGTGTTATCACCATAGACGATGTGTTTTCCGATGGAGTCAACGGTCCTCATTTCGTGAACGACCCATCAGCACTAGCTGGCGCTGGCGGTAATCAAAACATTGACCTGATCAATGATGCGGTTCCTCCGGCACAATGGTCCCAATACTACGAAGACGTGTCTCCAACGTCGAAACGATTCTTGGAGACATATGGAGCAAGACCGAAGGTCAAGAACAACCCTCTGATCAGAAGTCCTTGGTTCGAGTTTGTTACCGCCTACAACGAGTTCGCCTTCAGTTGGTCAGCACAAACAGCAACGACAGTCGATCTCACATTTATGCCAGAACTTCTCGCTGGCGGTCTTGTTGAGTTCCCAGAACACAACATCATCATGTTCTGCGAAAGCGTGTCTCACACATGGAGTTACGAAAGCGGATTCGAAACAGCCGCATACCTTTCATCTCCAAGCACACGAAACAAAGACACTGATGACGAAGCTGTCCCAGGCATGATTATTTTCAGACAGGCATCGTAGTGTTCTCCGACAGCCAGATGAACACCCAGATCGTAAAGATCGACACAACCGACATAGCGAAGAACGAGATCCATTGTAGCACTAAAGACGGCGGGAGACTCGTTCTTAAGATCCCGGTAGCAAGCGGCTTCTACAGAATACCGAAGTCTGGAGAGTATTGGATAGTTCGCAGGCAAGATCTAACGAACTATTACTTTGAAGGGATTATTGTTGGCGACGACCTGTATGGATCGTCCACTCCTGTTGAGGGAGATGGGATTATTGATGTCCCAAACAATTTGAAGATCAGTGCGAACGCTGTGTCCATTAACAATCAGCACATTGGTGTTCCGCATTATGATGAGTTCGATTTAACAAGCGAAACAAAATCGGTAGAACTATCAAACGTCCCTCTTTCGAACATGATTCAAGTGTTTAATGACGGCGTATTGATAGCCCCTTCCGGTATCGTAATAGTAGAGCAGATGCTTTTGTTTACCGAGAGTCTGTCGATAGGGAAGGTTGTTGTCTACTACATGAGGTTTCCAACAAAATGAGCTGGAGTCTTGACATTATGGGGGGCGATCTAAATTTTATTTCTGACCGTTCTGGTGCTGCGATCAAGTCTGGCAGAGACAAAGTTTACCAAGATCTAAGAAACGCCCTGATGGAACCAATGGGTAGCGATATAATGCACCCAGACTATGGTTCACTTCTTGATGGTGGTCGTCTACCCAACGGAAGAGTTCAAGAGTCATTCCTTGGGTCCGACTCCTCTCTTTCGATTATGAAAATCAAAGAAGAGATCGGAAGAATAGTCCAGAGATACGTTGATTCGCAAAACATCAGAATAGATAACGACCGACAAACCTATGGAAGAACCACAATACAGGACAGCGAAATCATCGAATCGATTCTAGGAATACAACACAGGATGTTTGGCAACAAGTTGGTTGTGAAGGTCGACCTCTTGATGAGAAACTCCAACGTTGTTTCAATAACACAACCTATCAAGTAACATGGCAACAACAAACGAAATCACACAAAGCATTATTGCACAAGCGCGACTTATCGACGCCAACATTTCTCTTGAGGTGGGAACACCAGAAAGAAAGATCGTAGAGGCGGTTGCCGAGTCTATTGCGTCTGCAAGTGTAGACATCGAGGTTCTGTCTGGTCAACTCTATATGGACGAGTTGACTGGTGGTCGCCTCGACAGCTTCATATCGCTTTTTGGTTTTGGTCGTCAGATCGGAACAAGAGCAACCGGCATCGTCACCGTTTCAAGATCAGGCACAGCGAATCTGAACTCAACGATTCGCCAAGGAACTCAGTTTATGACAAGACCGTCATCGAACATTCCTGGTCTTACGTTTGTGTCAACTGAAACGATTAAACTTAACGCGAACGAAACAAAAGCGTACATCCGCGTCGAATGCACAACAGCCGGAACAATAGGAAACCTACCGTCCGGAGTCATTAGCGGTATCACAAACTCGATCAACCTCCCTGGCATTACGTCAATCGTAAACGAAGTCCCAACAAGCGGTGGATCAGATACAGAAGCAGACGCAAGTCTAAAAGCCCGATTCCAGAACTCAATCTTCCGCAACATGGCTGGCACAAACGATCAGTATCTCGCCATTGCTTTGTCTCATTCTGCCGTGTCAAAGGCGAATGTCATTGGCGCTCAATCAACATATATTGAATATGTTCAAGTTCCTGCCAGCAGGGACGGCGCTGACTACGAAATTCTTGTTGTCGGAACTCCCGTCTACACAACGTCTCTCTCTTCTGTTCCGTACTCTAAGCACTCTTACGCAAACAATTACTTCGTAGCGAAAGGAAGCGGGCAAAACGCTGCGTTCCTGCGACCAAATGTTGAGTACATCTTTAACCTACCGGCTCGCGATGAAGGTGGATCAAAGGGTAATATACCTGTTGGTAACGTTGTTCCGAACATCACGATGATTGGCAACGGGACAAATCTGAAAGTCAATGGCGTGCCCACCGACGTCCCCTTTGCTGGCGGCGTGTTCCTGTTTGAGCATAAGTACATGTCGAAAGCCTCCAGAAACGACTGGAGAGAAGGCATATACAATTGTGTCGATGTGTACGTCAACAGTCAGCAGTCGCAGTTGGCGACTAGCGAAGAAGTGTTTCCTAGCGTCCTAATGGAATTTGTTGACGATCCAACGAAGATCTCTCATCGTGGGAACTTTATGCGAACGGCTACCGCACAAGTTCCGTCACTCACGAGCAGGCTTCATGTGCTGTATCACCAGCCAATGGTGGACGTTCCAGACGGGTCGATCACAATTGGAAATCTGATCTTCCGTGAAGCAAAGTACGTTGCAGACAACGGTAAAGCGTACACACAACAGGTGTACAAAAATCCAGCGACAGGGAACTACCACAACGATACAGAATTCAAAGACATTTCCGTTTTCGGTGATTACTTTATTATCGAGGATGTTTCTAATAACAGGGGCACGATTCATGCAAGAAACGGAATCGAGTGGCTAGAGAACACGTTCACCGGGGAAAACTCTATCGTTGGAGGTATGGGGTTCCCGGTTGAGTACGAGTTCAATCTTTCTATCCGGCAATTGCAAGCCGTAATGGAAAGATCAAAACAGATAACGACAGACGTTCTTGTTCATCAGTCTGACCTCAAGTACATGAGGCTTCACATAACTGTCATGTACACTCCAGGGTTCACAGAGACGAATGTCAATAAGCAGATTGTTGACTCAGTCAATGTTCTTTTTGCTATGCAGTATTACGGCGCGACAATACAGATGAGCGACATCCTTCAGGCGATTCATAACACAAGCGGCGTAGACAATGTGCGCTGGACATACGAGACCCCCATCGATAATCCGAACGATCCAAAACACAAGTTGGAGATCGTCACAAAGGACGGAAACTCGTTTAAGACAAGAACGTTTTATGACAAAGACTTCATTCTGAATGACGACGAACTGCCATCGCTTGCCGACACGCAGAACTACTCTTCAATAAAGAACGCCGTCGTCATTCAAGTGAAAGCGCAAAACACTTGGGACAGTAATTAACCACAATGGCGACCGGCAATCAGTACAATCTCAACAATACCAACGGTCAGTTATACTTCTCAATCGTTGAGAATCCTGTTGTCGAGCCGCTAGACGGTCCGCTTTTTGTCGAGCATCTTATGATGAGGTTTCCCGAGGAGACCTATTCCAAAAGTCGAGACTCCCACCTTTACAAGTTTCTAACGGCTCTTGTCGGAGACTCTGGATCGGGTGTTCTAAAAAAGAAGTCTCTATTCGCACGACTACAGTTTGAGGCAGCGCTGTTGTCTTTCAATGATCTCGACAAACTGTATTCGCCAATGATCGGGTTCGGTCGTTTGCCAAACGAGAAGTACTCAATCAATCCCAAGAGCAGCACGTTGACAAGCGAAGAGTGGGACGCGATCAAGGCCGCTGATATGTCCTACAGGCATAGGGCGATGAACTACCTTCAGGCTGCGAGAAAGGGCGGGACAGTTGAGGGAATAACAGCAGCTGCCTCTGCTGCAATTGGCAAGCCTGTTCAAGTTGTGGAGAACTACAGGTATGTGTTCGACCAGATCTCGGACGCGAAGGTGGGACACGAGAGAGTCGGCACAACCCTATCAACAAGTGAGTTCATCATTCGACCAACGGTCGAAGCAAGTGAGACCAATGATGATATCTACGCCACGCTTTTTGTTTCGCAAAGCGCCATTGGAGACTTTAGATTTGTCTACGAAGGAGGCTACACAGACTACATTTACATGTCGAATGTATCGCAAGACATAATCGCCCACACTCTTATGGGTATCGATCTTTTCAGCACGGGGGAAGTCTTAGTAACAAAAACAACCTCCTCCACATATGAAATTCGCTTTATCACGCCAAGAGCGTTAGTCCAAAGGTTGTCTGTAGAGTCCGACAACGTGTCAGACTCGGATCTTTATGTCGTTCAGTCGTCAGAGAACAACACATTTTACACAACAAGTTTTGGCGATCCATCTCAAGATTATTACAACGCAGTTATCAATGGCGACAGCATCGTTGATATTCCTCAGCGGTCCAGTTCAACAAGTTACCTTGATCCTTCTGTTCAAAAGAATCTAGATATTGTGGTGAACAGAATCAAGCCCTCGTCAAGCATCTACTCTATCGCCCCTTCACAACAGAGACACCTCCCAGTCAACATCAATTCGGTTTTTGCTTCGTCGGAACGATTTGTTGTTAATCGCTTTGTGAGTAGTTCCATAAACTACGGATCAACAGACTTGCTAAGTGGTCGTTTCGTTAAGGTCGGTTCGGAGCAAGAAGAAAGAAACTACGCTTTCGCTGGGATGGATCTTCCTGTTGTTTTTTACACAGTGGATTCCGTCATCTCCTACGGTCAGGCCGCTCTTTTCGATTCAGCGTATCCAACTAACGAGTTTTATGATGGGCCTGACGCGGTGTATAAGACATACGAATCATTCCGAATTGGAAAGTATTTTAGTCCGGCACCATCTATTTACCCATTCCTCAGCAATGTGTCTACTGACATGATGTTTGTAACAAATAACATCCTTCCGTCAAACGACACACATGCCATATTCAGAGGAGCGCCGACGGTATGACGCATCAAATAAACAGCATATACCCGTTGGACTATTTCGACACCGACGGTAACGAGTACAACAAGAAAGACGCCAGACTGTGGTGGTCCTCTCTCGACCGGTACGCATCTGACGGATCAGAGTATGTTGAAATCGATCTAGGCCGAAGGAGAACGGTCAACTACCTATCTCTTGACGTTATTAAAAAGCCAATTGATATCACAATCGAGTATGATTCGATTGACACACATGACATCGACGCATACTCGGACACAACGAACAGTCGGTGGGTTTCTGTACAACCAACCAACGGAGAACTTTTTGATTCAAACGTCTCCTATCAGGCAGAGTCCACAAATCCCTGGAAGCATTGCGAGTTCTTCTTTACCGACTCGCAAGGATCCCCGCTGATATGTCAAAGGATAAGAATAAAGTTCGACAGAAAAGAAGACGATTGGCCAACAGGAGGGTATGCGCAATTCCCTTGGAGTGTTGACGTTCGCAATCTTCGTATCGCCCGCGTCGTGTCAAAGCAAGAGGACACGATTGGCGTTCTTATTGATGTGCCGAGATTCACCGGCACCAGATCTTTTTCGAACTTCCCAGAGGTAAGACAAAGGTTCTTTGTTCTGGATCAAAACCTTCTTGCTGCCTCGTCGTCAGCGGATCTCAGCAACATCGATTCGTTTGTGCCGTCAGACATTATGCCAAGCCTTATGGGGTTTGAGGTTTTGGTAAAGCCAACGGACTTTTCTCAGAGCATCGCTCTTGAGTGGATGATTCTCGACGTCACAGGAAGAATCGAATCCACAATACACAGAGGAGTCGTTCGTAAAACCACCGAAGCAAGCGTTCTTTTTGGTGATTTTGGTGACTCTCCTGACCCTGATCTTGTCGTTTCCCCCGAGTGGGTTAGGGTGGTTTTTGATCACCCGGTTCTAAGTTCGCCAGACAAGACGTATGAGATCCGAATAAGAAACTCAAACAGCGCGGCAGTAAGCGAGTTCTACGTGCATAGTCCAAACGGGATTGTCGCCGCTGATGGCTCAACTATTGATTCCGATTTGTACTACGCAGACAATGCTGGAAATGTTTCTCGATTTGAAAACGAGAGCATGGTCTATAGAGTGCTCGCCGATGTCGGAAGTTCTGGGAAAGACCTTCTAGGGAATGAGTATCGTGAAGGCGTTCGTTACAATTCTGCACAAAACGCCGTCGATGGGAAGATGTATACCAACTGGACGTCGTTCCCCAACCCGTCTTCTGAAGGAGTTGAGGCTCTTTATTTCGACATAAGAGAAAACAAAAACGGATCCTACGACTCTTCTGTGATTGACGCAATTGAGATTAACAGCCTCACTCCAGGCGTTATGATGAATGTCTACTTCTCTGATCAGCCGATTATAGGTTCTGCTCCGCAAAGCATAGATGACTGGGAAAACATGATGTGGACTCCTGTCCGCAATCATTACAAGATCAATCAAAAACAAACAATCGATCTGCCGTATCCGATTATGGCGAATTGGATTTGTCTTGAGTTCTACAATCTTCAAGCAACGCCCATGCCTCTTCCGAACTATCCAATCCTCCCCGGAGTGGAGTTTAAAGAATTCCCAGACTGGGTGTACGCACACAACCCTGTTCCGTCGGCAACAAGTGATGAGCCATACCTTGAGAGAGAGAAGTTCGTAAGCTTCAGCACTATTGATGCCTTCGCCCCAATTGCTGAAAATCAAAACGGGCTTCGCATTTATCAAGATACTCAAAAAAGCCTTGAGCAGAACTACATCGACAACGGTTTCGGCATCGCCGATCCACGAGCTCTTGCGAAGATGTCGTTTTCGCAAAACCCCTACGCTTCTCCTACAATTACAAACGTCGACACAACGACAACCCTTGGAGCGTTTGTTCATGACGACTTCGTAACCGACTACAGGCAGACTTATATCTCAGAGGCACAGAAGTATTCACGACTTGTCGGCAATCGTTCTGTGTCAAACGCAAACAATCGTTTCGATACGACACGCATGAGCGAGAGAACCCTGTCGTTCAATCGGGTTTGTGCTCACCAGTACGCTGTGAAGAAGGCAAGATTCAACAAGAAGGCGTATGTCGTTTCTGTTTCTGAAGTCAGTTTCTTCAAGAAGGACTACACCACCAAGTGGGACGACCGGACTATCAAAGACATCCTTGTTGTCGGCAGCAATGGTCAGTCCTTTATGATTGAGTCGAGCAACTGGGAGGCGGACACAGGAGCGACAACACCAATTGGCGCACCAATTTTTGTCACATACACGACTGGAGACACTGAGCATCGAGACGAACTTGTTTATTTTGAATCGTCTGGAAGCGGAGAAGCCTCCTTTGAGCCAGTCGATCTCACTTTCGGTGGTCAGATCGCAACAAACGTAATTGCATACTCCCAGGCAGGACAACTTGGCGAAGGGTTTTATCGCAACAGCGACTTCCTTATCGTGTACGATACCGCTTCCAAAAAGAACAAAATCAAAAGAAACGATCTTCCATCAAGACTTGTCATTCCTCACATATCTCACTCTGTAGACAGTTATGGCATCACTGGCGCTTCCGTAATACATGCAAGCAGCATTAAGACGTTTGAACTCGGGAACATTGATCTCGCTCCCCTTACTTCCGGCACGGCAAACTTTGACAGCATTGACATTGGCAACCATTCCCCCAGCACTTACATTGAGATCCACGGTCCAGCTGTCAATATCGTTTCTCTTTTCGCCCACATTGGTGGGGAATCAGAAACCTACGCCAGCACTTTGGTAGACGGATAACACATGTCTCAAGGTACTGATCTTTTCAACACACCCGATGGGCAGTATTCGGACTACACAACGCTCATCGGTGGCGAGCCTCCGCAAACGTCTAACTGGTTCTACGAGGGTTTTGAATCCTTGTCAAACATATCACAGACTTCTGGCGTTGTCGATGTTAGTTTGACCGGACTGTTTGTGACTGGTCAACCAACATCCAATTACGGTTTCCAACTCCAGCAAAACTCTTCGCTTGGCGACTTTGTTGCAATTATGGAGTACAGCACGGGAACGAACTCCACAGACTTCACTATAGGTTTGTACGGGAGGGTCAACAGTCTTGACGCCGAGGAGTTCCTTATTGCCAAAACAAACAACCTCGCTAAAGAGATTCAGATCGTGAAGATGAGCAGCGGTGTGGAGAACGTACTTGCGTATTTGCCAATAAGTCCTCTTTCTGCTGACCAAACTTATTGGATTGTGATGATCGCGGTTGGTGATCGAATCCGCTGTGAGCATTGGGCGCAAGATCCTCGACTATACACGACACCACTAAACACGGTTGACTACAAGTTTACAAGCAGTTCAGAATACGCCAACTTCTCCAGCCCGTCCAGCGTCGGTGTCGCCGCCTGGGTTCCTATCGCAGGCTCTGCAAGAATAAGAAGCATTGAGGTCGGTAACGCTTTCGCCGACAACACCGATGTGACAGACGTTGTCAATAGACAGCGTCATGTTGACATTAGAGACTTCGTTAATTACAGATACCCGACTCGGTACAGAACAATAAAAGAGCTTAACACTTTTCATGTTACAGAAAAAGCACATTCGCAAAGCATTGTGCTCGACACGAACCCAGCGGGTGGACACTTCTCTATTCTGTATTACCCTTCTGACAATGATCCATTGGTTCCTATTACAATCGGTCCATTCAGACACGACGAGAGCGATGCCAATCTTAGAAATCTTATCAACGCCTCGCTAAACAGTCTTCCCAAGTTCTCAAACACTCTTGACGATCCTGTTTTCAATGTTGTTAACAATCTCGCTGAGGCAACACCAACCTTGCTTGTAGAGTTCAATTTTAGTTTCGGCGATCTGAGCCTGTTGGAAATGTACGTCGGGGATCTAACGCCTCCAATTCAAAGCATTGAGCACTTTGATATCGTCACGTCTGTAGGATCTTTTCGTCCCACCTCCTTTGATCAAAAATATATTCAAACAGCAGATCCGAACGATCCTTACTTCACAGTTGACGATTTGCGCATTGAGTATAAACAAAAAGATGAGAACTGGGCTATCTACTCAAGCGGTTTGACGCCGCCAAGCACAAGAAAGTTCCAAGGGAACGACTTATCGATAGGTAAGATTTTAGCGCAGGGGAACAAGCAGGGTCTTGTTCTGAACTTCGCAAGAGCAATGAGTAGCCTGCCAAGCGCCAACTGGAGCGCCTATCTTTGCTCTACTAACACGCCAGTAAACTGTTTAAGAATCGCCAACGGGTTAGACAGCGCGAGCTTGTCTGTCAGCATGGTCTTTGCGAATTATCCTTGGGATCCCGCAAGCGGAGCGTCGGTAATCGACACCGGATCCTGCTCTCTTCAGTTCACCTGTCAAAAAGATGGCTTGTTCTCTGATCAAAACGGAGACTCCGCATATGATAGTTCTGCCGTTCTGTTCGAAGAACACATGCTCTTTGGTCCTGACACAGAGCAAGACGTTGAATTCAAAGCGGACCTTTCGGAATTCACCACTGGATCTGGAGCCTCGTTTACGTTCTCCACAATCACTGGGGTCAGGATATACCTTAAGGGAGCGATCAATGGCGGCATCGCCTCCTCGATAGCGATCATGAGCATTCGTTGTATTGATAACTCTATAGTCGACGGCAAACAGTGGCTAACGGCAGAGATCAATACGCTTGAACAAACAGTTCAAACTCCCGTTCTTGATCACACGCAAGCAATTGTGCAGACTCCGCCAATGATAGGCGGACGAAGACTTGACACGGTTCAGTCTGACGTGAGTCCGATTGACAGCAAGCAGTCAACAATCTTCCAGACGGGCAGAGACAACCTGCAAGACCCTCAGCCCACAAACCGGCTTATGACATTTGCGAGAGAGCAAGAGTTTGACAATATGCCCAACACGATCACAGGGCCGCAGAAGTCTTCTTGGTTGACCTCCGAATATGGGTTCAGCATGAGCGACGCCTACTTCAAGTGCTACAAGACCTTAAGGGTTCGATCCTCAAGTGACATATACTGGGACGTTCACCCAGGTGGAATTTTCGAAAGCAATTACGAACCGACCAGTACGCCGGTAACCCAATGCACGGAAACAACGAAGCCCGGATCGCCATCTATCGGAGATTTCATATTCACCACAGACACAAAAAAGTTTTACACTTGGGGCGGAACCGAATGGTCGGAAAGAGAAGATCCTAACGCTAGAAAGATCGGGCAGATACAACTTCTAAAGCCAGAAACAAGTTACGAGTTTGTCACAAAGTTCGAATCTAACAGGATAGGCGTTCAGATTAACGAGTTGACATCTGCCGAGCAGCCGCTTAGGACGATATACGATGCGGACAGTTGCACAAGCGAAAAATGGACAGCGGTCATGGGACGAATCGGTTGGTATTTTGAGTTCGCCGACAAGGATCTAAGAGTGAGTTCTTTCGATTTAGATTCTGCCTCTTATGCCTCTCTCATTACAAAACCGTTTCTTAGCGAAACGCCAATCGAGGGCGGGCAACTATTCACGTCCGACTCCGGCTTTAGAAATCTGTTTGAGTCGTTCCGTACTTTGAACAATGAAGACCGCATTACAACAGACAATCAAAAGACGTCGAGCAGGACTGGCAGCTATGCGTTCCAATCAACAGGGATCAAAGAGTATCCTGGGATAACTTCAAACGAATTTGAGGTTCATGATTGGAACCATCTGTACATTGAGTTTGATGTGTGGGTTCCCAAACGGCTCAACACAAGAACTCTTAGACCAAAACTTCTTCTTGTTCCGTCTGAGCAGCCAGCATCCACAAGTGGTCTTGACGTATTCTCTGGCGTTGTTCCGAGCAATGCGCCACTGTCGTTTGACTTTATCCCCAACGCATGGTCAAGCCACCAACTTGATTTTCGCAACATTAATGCAAAAAACGGCAAATATCGCCTCGTCATTCTTTCCGACGGAGACGGCAATCCTGAAACTTCAATTCATGCAGACAAGTGGTGGATAGACAACGTAAAAATAAACATGCAGACAATCGAATGGGAACTTCGCGCTATTGAAAATGGGTCTTGGTCTCCATTTCGTGGAAACGTAAACAAGCAGTATGGCGCTCTGCACTTGTCCGGCAGTCTCTCTGGCCGACACATTCAACTTCAAGCGCGAGCACTAACTGAAGACGCTTGGGTGTCGGAGTACACATTCATTCCAAAATATGCAGGCTCTGGTCTTATTGTGAGGACTCCATAATGGCTGTTGTATATCTCATCGAGGCAGACTCTAATCTCGTAACCGGATCCTCGGTTATTGACTTTCAAGAACTGTCCCTTCACGAACTGGTTGGTGGATCCACATTGCTGACTGGGATTATGAATGAGTGGGTAAGCACAGTTTCCGAAATTTCATCTGATGACTTCTATATCGCCAGACCTGCAATTGAAACTTTTGACAACGAAACATCTATGGGCATAACACAACTGTCAGCGGCGTTTGAGACTGGGCCGGTTGATTTTGTTGACGCTGGACAGCCAATTGTTTTTGCCTTGTGGGACTTGAGCCTTACTACCGACGAATTCTTCGATGATTAGACTGACCGAAACTCAAAAGAAGACGGCAAGACTCCGCAAATTTTCCCCTACTTTGGGGCAAGCGGCTCTCCTTGTTGGGATTGACGAAGTCGGAACGAAAGAAGATCCAGCCAATTCCAACGATGGTCCAAGAATTCGTCAGTACCAAAGCACGACCGAGGCTTTCCAAATAAGCTGGGGAGCAAGTTTCATCACTTGGTGCTTCTTTGAGTCTGGCACAGATCTTGGTGGTGTAGCTTGGAGTTCGTCTTCGTCGGAAAGTTGGTTCGACACAGCAAGAGCAAACAATCAAAACGGAACAAAGGTTGGACCCAACAACACAACCGTTAAAACGATCAGACAGTCTCAAGTAATAGAAGGAGACATAGTTCTCTTCGACTGGGACAGAGAGTCCGAAGGGATCTTTGATCGTGTTGGGCTTGTCAACATTCCTCCCACCAGGGATGGCATGTTCCAAAGTCTTGAGGGGAATATAGATTATGATGAACAATCAAATGGCGGTCAGGTCATACAAATTATGAGAAACGTTTTACAAGTAGTCGCTTGGGTGCGGGTCTCCTGATGACCGCTATTCAAAGAAGATACGGACCTACGGGTCCGGCTGGCCTGGCAGGTTCTCAAATCCTTTCCTCAACCACTGCGCCAGACCCACTGATCGGCGCAATCGGGGACTTCTACCTAAACAAAACCACGAATCAAATGTATGGCCCCAAAACCCAAGAAAACGAGTGGGGAACGCCAATTAATCTTGGCGACGGTAATTTTGAACTTACGTTCGACCTTGATTTGCCCGAGGACGGTCAAGTTATTTCTTTTGATGCTGGTCGGGGTCTGTGGGTCCCGACAGACATTGTATACACCCACACTCA
>Ga0209702_10004261_pt1 | contig 21078 bp, 19 predicted proteins | sample FRY01_FD_187210 | JGI IMG/M metagenome (GOLD analysis project Ga0209702, IMG submission 187210) | Freshwater microbial communities from Lake Fryxell liftoff mats and glacier meltwater in Antarctica - FRY-01 (SPAdes) (version 2) | ecosystem: Environmental > Aquatic > Freshwater > Ice > Glacier... | reverse complement strand
AACCACATAAACCCTTGTTATTATTAGGAGGTAGGCGACGCAGTTGTCGCTTACGCTCCTAAAAATACAAATTGAAAGCGAATCACAACTATTGTTGGCTTAGGAAATGAAGCAGATCAGTTGTCGCTTACGCTCCTAAAAATACAAATTGAAAGCGAATCACAACTGCTTGTTCTTCAATCGTTGGGTTTTCGGTGTTGTCGCTTACGCTCCTAAAAATACAAATTGAAAGCGAATCACAACATAGGATTGCGTCTAATATCAAAACCATAGGTTGTCGCTTACGCTCCTAAAAATACAAATTGAAAGCGAATCACAATGTTATTGTGATTAAAAAATATTTTAGAACCCATCGACTTAACAATATCTACCGCTACAGAAAAGCGAACCATAATTCCACAAACTCAAAGCTGTATTTGTAAGCAATATGTTTCTGACCAGATAGTTAAAGCATAAACTATCCCCTCTTGATAAAACAATAAGATTGTTTTATCTTTCTCTTCGTATAATTCAATAAACGTCAAATTCTCATACAACCAAATGGTAATTTCATCGGCTACCATCTTATTGTAAGGCATATACATTGAAAGCGTTTGGTTCACGTTATTAGATACAAAGGCGGTATCATTATTTTTATTGCTATGCCATGTGCGGACTTCCGTTTCTTTCTTTTTACCTTTAATTTTAATTACTTCTTGGCTATACGAATAGCCTTGATCAATCAAAAAAGTAATTGTATCACCCAGCGGATAAGTTGATGCTTGAATGAGTGTTGCTAATTCTCGAGGTTGTGCAAAACTGATCATTGAAACCATAAATACACAAAAAAATAGGGACTTTTTCATAATTGGAGATTTAGAATTTACTCAAAGATGTGTTAGATGAACGTAATCTATTTATGGTCTACTATTTTTTTTGATTTTATTTTTGGACTGGAGAGAAAACAATTACTGATGGTTACGGGTAAAGAATCTTTAGTAAAAAGGGTATTCTTCTGAAATGGGTTGAAAAGAATTATCGCACCCATACCTTTGAATATGTATTTTATGAATGAATCCGAAATATAATTTATAATTACATTTTATACATATAAATTACACATGAGTACTTTCACAAGCACATTGCCCGATGATCTTTTGAAACTGTTAAATGAGCAAGCAGCGAAATTGTCAATTCCTAAAAACAAGTTAATAGAAAAGGCACTGCGGATTTATTTAGATCAATTGAACAGAGCTGAATACTTGCGTTCATAGAAAAAAATGGCAGCAGATACAGATTTACTCTCAATTGCAGAAGAAGGTATGGAGGAATATCTTCAACAAATTGATTTATGAAACAAGGTGAAATCTGCTTAACATTCCTAAATCCAGTCAAAGGAAGTGAGCATTCAGGAACTCGTCCTGTTGTAATCTTGAGTGGGAATTTATTAAATACACACCTACCATTAGTGATTTGTTGTCCACTAACAAGTAAGATAAAAAACTGTAAAGGAAATATTGTTTTAAAACCAAATTCTGACAATAAACATACACAAGAATCAGCGATTTTGTTATTCCACATTCGATCATTGTCAAAAGATAGACTTTTCCGTAAAATTGGTAATATTGGAGCGGATGATATCGAATTATTAAAGAAAGGGTTGAATGAAATACTTACGTATTAAACTGAAAGATTTTGATGAAACTACTTTTTGACGTACTGCGTTAAAATAACAATCGACTGTCCTTCGATTTTGCCTTCAATTTGCGCTGCATTGTCATGAACCAAACGAATATTTCGGACTGCCGTTCCTCTTTTTGCTGAAAAAGTTGCTCCACGAACATCTAGTTCTTTTGTTAATGTAACGGTATCTCCATTTTGCAGAATTGCTCCGTTGCTATCGCGATGAATGATTGCGTCTTCGTCACTTACGCCTTCACCCGTTGATTTTGCCCACGTTAAATTGTCTTCATCTAGGTAGAGCATATCTAACAAATCTTGTGGCCATCCTTCTGCTTTCAATCTGTTTAACATTCTCCAAGCAACAACTTGAACCGCTGGGACTTCACTCCACATAGAATCATTTAAACATCTCCAATGATTGGAATCCATTTGATCTGGATGCTGAATTTGAGTTAAGCACCTTGAACACGTTACAATGTTTTCATCTGAATTCTTTGCATTTCCTGGATCAACTGTATAAGCAGACAATTCATGGATCGATCCGCACAATTCGCATTTCTCACCACTTCTTTCTGCTAACTTTTTATCCAAACTAATTGTTTTCTATTTGATATATTTATCCAAGGTCAAATGTAAATTCAAGCCTTTTAAATCATTTCCTTGTGCAACAATCACTCCTTCGCCATCTACTAAATAGGCTGTAGGAATGAACTGAACATTATAAGCTTTTGACGCTACGCCTTCTTTATCCCAACCATGGTTAGACCACGTTAATTTATCGTCAGCGATTGCTTTTTTCCATTGTGCTTCATCGCGATCCAAGGAAACACTATAAACTTCAAATCCTTTCGCATTTTTGAATTTGGAATTTTTGTATTTCGTGTACGCTTCAACTACTTTTGGATTCTCCTTGCGACAAGGTCCGCACCAAGATGCCCAGAAATCAATCAACACCATTTTACCTTTCAATTTTGAAAGCTTAATCGTTTTTCCTTGAGGAGATTTTAAAACAATGTCTTCTGCCTTTTCATTTAAGCCAACAAGCTTGTTAGTTTCAAATGAATTGAAAGCGCACGTAATTGCTCCTACGGCAAATAAAAGTATAAGTATTTTTTTCATTATCCGATTCTTCTAATGTCAGCACCAATATTATTCAAGCGTATTTCAATGTCTTGATATCCTCTATCAATTTGCTCTATATTGTGAATGACACTTTTACCTTTCGCCGACAAAGCAGCAATTAAAAGTGAAACTCCCGCGCGAATATCCGGAGAAGTCATTTGAATCCCTTTTAAACTATGTTCTTTGTTCAAGCCAATAACTGTCGCTCTGTGTGGATCACATAAAATAATCTGAGCCCCCATATCAATTAACTTATCGACAAAGAACAAACGTGATTCAAACATTTTTTGATGAATCAATACAGAACCTTTTGCTTGAGTTGCAACAACCAGAACAATCGATAATAAATCAGGTGTAAACCCTGGCCAAGGCGCATCAGCAATTGTTAAAATAGAACCATCGATAAAAGTGTCAATTTCGTATGATTCTTGAGCAGGAACGTAAATATCATCTCCTCTTCGTTCCAATTTAATTCCTAAACGTCTAAAGATCGTTGGGATAATTCCTAGATTCTCCCAGCTGACATCCTTGATGGTAACTTCAGAACCTGTCATTGCTGCTAATCCGATAAAACTTCCAATTTCAATCATGTCAGGAAGAATGCGGTGGAAACAACCTTTTAGTTCTTTCACTCCTTCGATCACTAACATATTAGAAGAAATTCCAGAGATTTTTGCTCCCATTGAATTCAACATTTTACATAACTGTTGTAAATAAGGTTCACATGCAGCATTGTAAATTGTTGTTGTACCCTCGGCCAATACCGCAGCCATGACGATGTTTGCTGTTCCTGTAACAGACGCTTCATCCAGGTGAATATAAGTGCCTTTTAATTTTTTTGCTTCAATCGAATAGAAGTGTTCACCTGCATCGTAATTGAATTTAGCGCCTAACATTTGAAATCCTTCGAAATGAGTATCCAATCTACGGCGACCAATTTTATCTCCTCCCGGTTTAGGTATAAATCCTCTTCCAAAACGAGCTAATAAGGGCCCAACAATCATGATTGAACCTCTTAATGATCCTGCTCTTTTCTTGAAATCTTCTGTTTCTAAATAGGCTAAATCGATATCTTTTGCTTGAAAGATAAAAGTTCCTTTCTCCACTTTTTCGATTTTAACGCCCATCGTTTGCAACAAACCAATCAATTTGTTTACATCGATAATATCTGGGACATTAGAAATAGTCACCTTTTCTGCCGTTAAAAGCGGAGCACATAGAACCTGTAATGCTTCATTTTTTGCTCCTTGAGGAATTAATTCTCCTTTTAAAGGTTTACCACCATAGATTTCGAATGAAGCCATGCTTATTGTTTTTTAATAAATTTCTTTTTCTGATTTTGATTTTTTTGGTTCTTTTTAGGCTTATTGTTCCATTTGTTTTGGTTTAAGCCCATTGAACGCAGAATGGTATTTGTATTTACCAATTCATCTGGATTCTCAAGAATTAATTCTCCTTTCGATAATTCCTTTAATTGCTCTGCAATCACATTGTTTTCAACGGCATCATTGTTATAAGCGAGAAACTGCTTTTTCATGAAATTGGCCATTGTATTCTTCATATACTCTTTTTCTTTCTCATCAGTTATTTCGCCTGCTGTCTCAAGAATTTTTTGCGTATACTTTCCGTAATGTCCAAAGCGAATTTTACTAGAAGGATATTCCATTATTTCCGGACGCTCATTCAATACTTCCTGCTTCGGAATTTCATACGGCGAATCTACATCCAATTTAAAATCAGACATTACGAACAAATGCGTCCATAATTTATGACGAAAATCATCTACGTCGCGTAAATGCGGATTTAATTGACCCATTACCTCAATAATTGCTTGCGCAGCACGATTACGCTCTATCCGATCCGTAATTTCCATTGCGTATGCAATCATTTTTTGAACATTTCGTCCGTATTCTGGTAAAATTAGCGGACCGCGTGTTGTGTTATATTCCATTTTCAAATTAAAAAATTGATTCCGAATTCCGAATTCCGAATTATTAGTTCTCCAGGATTTTACCTAAAGCATTGTTATATAAATCTTTCGCTTCGCTTACGAAACCATAATGTTCGTCATCAACCATCATTTTACCTTTCGTTACATGACCAAGTAAAGTGAAATTAACACCAGATTCCATCATGAATTCTAAGAAATCTTCTTCTTGGTCTTCACTCACTGAAACTACTACTCTGCCCTGGCCTTCACCAAATAGAAACGCATCTTCACGTATTTCAGAATCTGTTACGATATCAAATCCTAAATCACGTGGAATAGACATTTCAACCAATGAAACGTAAAGTCCACCATCTGATATATCATGTGCAGCATTAATTAATGCATTATTGATTAAGCCATTCACTGCTTGATGTAAGGCAAATTCTTTTTCCAAATCGAAATAAGGGACAGGAGAAGCTTTTACACCATGGTAAGTCGCTAAATATTCAGAAGAAGCGATATCTTCCGCACATTCTCCGATAATAAAAATCAAATCACCTTTTTGTTTGAAATCTAGGGTCATCAATTTTTCTTTATCTTCCAATAAACCAATCATTCCGATTGTTGGAGTTGGAAAAACTGGGACCTCAACACCATTTATAACCGATTGATTGTAGAACGAAACATTCCCACCTGTAACTGGCGTTTGGAATTTCAAACAAGCCGTTGACATTCCTTTGATAGCCCCAACAAATTGCCAGTAAGATTCTGGATTGTATGGATTACCAAAGTTCAAACAGTTCGTAATTGCACTTGGCACACCTCCAGCGCAAACAATATTTCTTGCTGCTTCAGAAACCGCAATCATTGTCCCGATTTCAGGGTCAGCATGCACATAACGTGAATTACAATCCACGGTCATTGCTAAAGCCTTATTCGTTCCTTTAATATTAACAACAGCTGCATCCGAAGGACGATTAGTTGTCATGTTTTTCGTTCCTACCATTGAATCATATTGCTCATAGATCCATTTTTTGGAGGCAATATTTGGTAATTGAAGCAATTTGAATCCAACTTCTTTCAAGTCTTCTGGTTGTTTAATATCATTGATATTAAACTTTTTGTATTCTTGATAATAAGCAGGTTCTTTATATTCTCTTTCGTATTGTGGAGCGCCACCGCCTAAAACAAGCGATTCACAAGGAACATCCCCCACTAATTCACCATCCATAAAATAGCGCACGCGATCTGAGTCAGTCACGACGCCAATTTCCTCTGCATGTAAATCCCATTTATCGAAAATTCTTTTCACAACTGATTCTTGTCCTTTTTGAACAACCACTAACATTCTTTCTTGTGATTCAGACAAAAGAATTTCATAAGGCAACATATTGTCTTGGCGTGTTGGTACAAGATCTAAATGAATATCCATTCCAACTCCACCAGCAGCACTCATTTCATTTGTAGAACACGTAATGCCAGCAGCGCCCATATCTTGCATTCCGCGGATACAATCTGTTTCAGCCAATTCCATAGTCGCCTCAAGAAGTAATTTCTCCATAAATGGATCTCCAACTTGCACAGAAGGTAAATCGTTTGCTGAATCTTCTGTAATATCTTTTGAAGCAAAGGCTGCTCCTGCAATACCATCTTTACCAGTAGCAGAACCCACAATAAAAACAGGATTTCCTGGACCAGTTGCTTTAGCTGAAATAATTTTTTTTGTATCAATAATTCCAGCAGAAAATGCATTTACTAATGGATTTGTGTTGTATGAGTCATCAAAAAACACCTCTCCTCCAACAATTGGAATACCAAAAGCGTTCCCGTAATCACCGATTCCTTTCGTTACACCTTTTACCAACCATTTAGTTCGAGCATTCTCTAAATTGCCAAAACGCAAAGAATTCAACTGAGCAATTGGGCGAGCTCCCATCGTAAAAATATCACGATTAATTCCTCCAACTCCAGTTGCTGCACCTTGGTATGGTTCCAAAGCACTTGGGTGATTGTGTGATTCAATTTTAAAAACGCAACCTAGTCCTCCGCCAATATCAACCATACCTGCATTCTCCTCACCGGCTTTCACCAACATGTGCGGACCATCCTTCGGTAATTTTTTTAACCAAAGAATCGAATTTTTATACGAACAGTGTTCAGACCACATTACCGAGTAAACCGCAGTCTCCGTAAAATTAGGTGTACGACCAAGTATTTCTTTGATCATTTCAAACTCATCAGGACGTAATCCTAAATCTACAGCCTGCTCTAATGTGGCCTCTTGTTGTAGTGTGCTTTCCATAGAAATTTAATGTATTGCAAATGTAATGAAATATTTTGTTTGATTTCTTCTGCAACCAAAACCTCCTGCAATTACGTCTCGTTATTAATTTAGTATATTTTTAAAATTAATTTTGGATTAATCATTTAATTTTAAGAATTTTACACCAACCAAATCTACATCAAATTATGACTGCTAAAAAAGTGCTTTTTTCGCTACTACTTGTTTTGCTTTGTCAAAATTCTTTTTCACAAATCTTCTTTGCGGATAATGCCGTTATTCAAATTAATACCAATGCGATTGTTTTCAGTAACGGAGGTGTTCTATTGACCAATGGTACTGATCTTACGAACAATGGTACAATTCAAATTACGAAGAATTCTACCTTACCACAAGCTGGAGATTTCACGCTAACAACTTCAACTATAGTTATTGGAAATGGTTTATACAAAGTTGAACAGGACTGGACCAATGATGCAACTTTCACCGCTCAAACCAGCACAGTTAATTTAAATGGCAATACTCAACAGTTCATTACCAGCACCAACGGCACAATTACTGAATTCAATAATTTAACATTAACGGGAACTGGAACTGTAAATAATCGTAAAAAAACATTACAAAATGTTGACTCTCGAATTTCTTCTACTGGAATATTATCTTTAAATAATAGAGAATTAGAAACACAAACAAATGATTTCACTGTTTTGAACCCTTCTTCTTCTGCGATTACAAATACAACATCTTTTGGGTCTGAAGGATTTGTTAGCAGTATGGATCCAGGTTATTTAATTTGGAATACCAATACTCAAAATTCATATACTTTTCCTGTTGGATCCAGTTTAGGAACCCTCAGATACCGTCCAGCTAAGATTAAACCAACTTCTGCAAACAACCATACTTATGGTGTGCGAATGAATAATGTTTCCGCAGAGAATTACAGCTATTTCTTTGCTCAAAATGATGGTGAAATTGAAGCGACTAATGCCTTGTTTTTCCATTCAATCGAGCGTTTAAATGGAATTGCATCTGCTGAAGTTTCAGTTGCTTATCTTCCTTCTACCGATGGAGATTGGTTAGGAATGGCACATTGGAACACTGGTCAAACTCAATGGAATTCAATGGGTCAGACAGCTGATGCAGCGCTTAGTAATTACACTTACGTCAATAAAGCTGGCTGGGATTTTACAGCCCCTGGGACACCTTATTTGTTAGTCAATCTAATCGATGGTTTAGAAATACCAAATGTTTTCACACCAAATGGTGATGGAATAAATGATGTGTTTACAATTGATGGAAAAGCAATAACTGAATTTAACCTAACAATTGTTAATCGTTGGGGAAATACAATTTTTGAATCGAACGACATTAATACCTCTTGGGATGGCACCGCTGATGGCACGCCTTGTCTCGATGGTACCTATTTCTATATAATCAAAGCAAAATCAAACTCAAATGACTATAACAAACATGGTCATGTTACCTTAAATGCAAATTAACCTTTTACCGAAACAAATGAATATGAAAAATTTAATTAAAAAATCATTATTGATTGCATTCATATCAGGGGCTTTCATGTCGACTGCACAGAACAATGTTGGTATAGGAACGACTACACCAGATGCAAGTGCCATTCTAGAATTAGAAGCAACAGATAAAGGTATGCTTGTTCCAAGAATGAACAGCGCACAAAGAACGGCCATTGTCGCTCCAGCGAATTCATTATTGGTATATGATACTGATGTTGAATGTTATTTTTTCTTCAAAACTGTTGGTGGATGGCAAAATCTATGCAGCAGCGCTGTTGGACCAGCGGGACCTCAAGGACCGGCGGGTGCAATTGGATCTGCGGGAAGTCCTGGAGCACCTGGTACGCCCGGGATAAATGGTTTGCCTGGTGCACCTGGGACGCCCGGAGCACCTGGGACGCCCGGGACAAATGGTTTGCCTGGTGCACCTGGTACAAATGGTATTGACGGAATAAATGGTTCGCCTGGAACACCCGGAACACCCGGAACACCTGGGACAAATGGCATTGACGGAATAAATGGTCTACCTGGTGCAGCTGGTTTACCTGGCACACCCGGGACACCTGGAACAAATGGAACAAATGGTATTGACGGAATAAATGGTTTGCCTGGAGCGCCTGGAACACCTGGTACAAATGGTTTGCCAGGTGCTCCTGGAACTCCTGGTACAAATGGTTTGCCAGGTGCGCCTGGAACTCCTGGCACAAATGGCACAAATGGTTTGCCTGGTGCAGCTGGAACTCCTGGTACACCCGGAACACCCGGAACACCTGGTGCACCTGGTACAAATGGTATTGACGGAATAAATGGTTTGCCTGGAATACCTGGTACACCCGGAACACCCGGAACACCTGGGACACCTGGGACAAATGGTATTGACGGAATAAATGGTTTACCTGGTGCAGCTGGTTTACCAGGCACACCCGGGACACCCGGGACACCCGGGACACCTGGAACAAATGGAACAAATGGAACAAATGGTATTGACGGAATAAATGGTTTACCTGGTGCAGCTGGTTTACCTGGCACACCCGGGACACCTGGAACAAATGGAACAAATGGAACAAATGGTATTGACGGAATAAATGGTTTGCCTGGAGCGCCTTGAACACCTGGTACAAATGGTTTACCTGGGGCTACTGGTCCAATAGGTCCAGCTGGCCCAACATGGACGATATCTTCTGATAATTTTAACGCGGATGGTACTTTAGCAATTGTTACTAGTATTCCTTCAACAATAACCTCAACGAATGCAGCTTGGATAGTTGGCACATCCGCTGCAACTACAAATGCTAATGCTGGCTTACGATTTATAGGGACATCAACTAATCAAAGTTGGGATTTAGTTTCAAATGGATTAGTTAGAGGACGAATGAGTAATGTTGGTGAGTTTTTTATTGGAACAACGAATACAGTTTTAGCAGGTGATCTTATGAATGGTGTTAGTAATACCACATTCCCATGGGCTGTAAATGGGTATTCATCATTTAATGGTTCAGGTGTCTATGGCCAAGTTGCTGCTGGAGCAACTATTTTTGCAGGTGTTCAAGGCGAGTATAATGGTACAAATGCACAAGGCGCTGGAGTTAGAGGCTTATACGCTTCAGCCACTGCTGGTACTGCATTTAATGCTACAGCTAGCGGAGTTAATGGAGGTGCTACTACAGCAGGTTCTTATAAATTCGGTGTTTATGGAACAGGGGGTACATCGTTAAGGTCAGGTGGAGTTATGGGGTATGATTATGGTGTAGCAATCGGGAGTTTAGGATATTTTGCTTCCAATGGACTTGATTATTCTGTTTATGGATTTGGACAAGCACACACGAATGGAGTTGCTGGTGGAAAATTAGCACCTGGTGCATCAATGGCTACTTTAGCGGAAAACACAAACATTGGACTTGGTATTTATGGTGGTTTTATGGGTGGATGGGTTAAAGGACTTGTCTACGGTACTGTTTTGTCAGGAGATCGATATGGTCTTTATGTTGACGGTAAAACCTATATGAATGAACCGTTAGTTCAACTAGTTGAAACTGCTGGTGATAGACAAGTTGTTTATGGAACTTCTGCAATGAAAGTGGAAATAAGCGATCGTGGCAAAGCTTCATTAGCAAATGGTACTATCTTCATTGCTTTCTCGGAAGAATTCAAAAATACTATATCTTCTAATCCAGATGAATTAACAATTACAATAAGTCCTTTAGGTAATTCTAACGGTATATATATTGAAGATTATAATCAAGATGGATTTACTGTTCGTGAGAACAACAATGGATCATCTTCAGTATATTTCAATTGGATCGCAATTGGTACACGAAAGGATTATGAGACACTTGAACATTCTTCAGAAATTATCGCGAATGATTATGACCAAAAAATTAACGGTGTAATGTATAACGATATTAATGAAAATGGAAATGCTCAACCAATGTGGTGGGATGGTACACAAATTCGTTTCGATGCAGCACCACCAAAATCAGCACCTACAGGAACAAATGTGTTAATAAGACAACAATAAAATATAATTGAGATTTTAAAGGGTCACTTCAAAAATGAAGTGACCCTTTTTTTTATTCTCCAAGTCTGATACGTACACCAATTGACGAATTAAATACCCAATTTCTTACACCTTCTGGTGGTCTTGAATCATAGAAATTGGTGAATTCAAAACGAAAATCGATACGCTTGAAAAGATGAAAGGTTAATGCGTATTGTCCCATAAAACGGAAATCATTGAAATCTGTAAATAAGGGTTGAAAATAAGTAGCCGCTGAAAAAGTAAAATTAGTCTTAGGATCTATAAACCAAGATAAATAATTACTCCAACGCACTCCTTCATTTATAATTCCTGAAGTTCTAATATCTTCATATTCATAAAATACCGATGACCCTGCAAAAAGACGATAACCCTTTTTATCATAAAACTTTACCCGCAAACCAGTTCCTGTTAGAGCTCGTAATCGCTGATCTAACAATTGATTGTATTGAATTTGCGCATAACTCTCACATTTCCAAGGACTTTTTTTCAAGGTATCTCTGAATGATTTCAATCGATAAGCATACCTGAAATGAATCATCCCAGAATTAGCATAAACTTGATTGGCACCCTTTGTATACACCCAATCTGTTAGAAATAAATAATAATGCTTTTTAGACTTGTATTGCACTCTTGGTCTAAATGAACCACTTAAAAGAAGATCTTTATTTTTAACCGCTGAAAAAGCAGCATCAATTGCCCCACTAAATCCACTTGTATCATCGTAAATTCTTCTATTTTCAATATTGACAACTTGTGAAAAAAGATGAGTTGAGAATACGATGTTCACTATAATAAAAAGGCACTTCATTACTTCTGAGCGAACTTATACATGATAAAAGCGATAAAACCAAAAATCACATTTGGAACCCAAACGGCAATTTGAGGGGGGAAACCAACTTTTAAAGCAGCTACAGTTGTTACCTGCATCGCAAAAATGTAAATAAAAATAATGACCAAGCCAATTGCAATATTTATCCCAACACCACCACGTCTCTTTCTACTAGAAACTGAAACACCTATTATTGTCAACACATACGTAGCAAAAGGTAATGAAGTGCGTTTATATAATTCAATTTCATACATTGGCACATTACCAGAACCTTTTAGTTTTTCTCTCTTAATAAACTTTGTCAATTCCGAATAAGTCATTGCTTCTGAAACATTATCTCGCTGAGACATTTCCTCTGCATTAAAATTAAAGGTTGTGTCTTTAACTTTTCCCTCGTAAACTAAATCGTTCGGATAACCAACATAACGTTCGTAATAATCCGTTAAGGTCCAATCATTTGTTCCCAGTTTACATTTCGCAGTTCTTGCTTTTAGTATGTATCTCAATTCATTATTATTTCCCCATTTTTCTAAAACAAAATCATTTATCACTTCATCTTCTGAGGAATAATTCGAGAAGTAAACAATTTGATTTCCAGGGTATTCAGCATGATAATTTTGAATGTACATGGCATCACGATAGTACTTTTCTTCAAAGTCCAATCGATTTTTATTTGAAATAGGAATGACAAAATGATTAAAGATTAAAGCACCTATCATCAAGATTGTCGCGCCAATCATATACGGTCTCAAAAATCGATTAAATGTTCGACCGCTATTTAAAATCGGGATAATTTCAGAATCTTGCGCCATTTTGGCTGTAAACCAAATCACTGAAACAAAAATAATCATTGGCGAAAATAAATTCCCGTAATACACTATGAAATTAAAGTAATAAGTAAAAATAATTCCTGAAATTGGCGCTTGATTATCAATGAATTCACTCAATCGTTCCGACAAGTCAAACACCATAGCTAGAAGCATGATGATCCCCAACATAAAAAAGAATGTTGTTAAAAACTTACGGAGAATATATCGATCAAGAATTTTCAGCATCTATTACAATCTATTTTTCAATTTTGGAACCATTTGATCTTTCCATTGCGTAAAATCACCTGCTAAAATATGTTTACGCGCCTCTTTCACCAACCATAAATAAAAAGCTAGATTATGAATTGTCGCAATTTGAATTCCTAAATTTTCTTTGGAATGGATCAAATGGCGCAAATAAGCTTTAGTATATACTTGGTCAACATAAGCAGTTCCATTAGGATCAACTGAACTAAAATCCAAAGCCCATTTCTTATTTTTAATGTTTATAATCCCTTCTGAAGTAAATAACATTCCGTGACGTGCATTTCTACTAGGCATCACGCAATCAAACATATCAATTCCTAGGGCTATACATTCCAATAAATTGACTGGTGTACCCACGCCCATTAGATAACGTGGTTTTTCTTTTGGAAGAACACCACAAACTAGATCGGTCATTGCATACAATTCTTCATCAGGCTCCCCCACCGATAAACCACCAATGGCATTTCCAACTGCATCATGAGAAGCAATTGTTTCGGCTGATTCTATACGCAAATCATTATAAACACTTCCTTGAATGATTGGAAACAATGCTTGGTTGTATCCATATTTGGGTTCTGTACGATCCATTTGTTCAAAACAACGTTTCAACCAACGATGAGTCATGTGCATAGAGCGCTTCGCGTAATTATACTCACATGGGTAGGGTGTACATTCATCAAAAGCCATAATAATATCCGCTCCAATCGACCGTTGAATATCAATTGCCTTTTCAGGCGTAAAAAAGTGATAGCTTCCATCAATATGTGATTGAAAACGCACACCTTCTTCAGTTATTTTATTCGAATTAGATAAAGAATAAACTTGATAACCTCCACTATCCGTTAAAATTGGACGTTCCCAACCTATGAATTGATGCAATCCCCCGGCACCTTCAATCACCTCCAATCCCGGTCGTAAGTATAAATGATACGTATTTCCCAAGATGATTTGGGCTTCTACATCATCTCTAAGTTCTTGTTGATGAACGCCTTTAACCGTTCCAGCTGTACCAACAGGCATGAAAATAGGAGTTTCAATTGCTCCATGGTCAGTATGCAAGATCCCAGCTCTTGCCTTAGATTTTGAATCAGTATGCTTTAAATCGAAGTGCATAAATTGTTGAAAAATAAACAGCGCAAAGATACATGTATTTCAATAAGCACCCCATATTTGCACCAAAGCTTTATACACGGATGCATCTATTGCCAACATTTGATCAAAATCTAGAGACAGTCATTTTTATTGCACTTGCAATATCAGGGTTTGTTCAACTAATATACGCCTTATTCATTTACAGAAAACTTGCTTTTTATAAGGAGAAAAAAGGTTTGACGGATGAAGATCTCCCTGCCGTATCAATCATTATAGCTGCTCGAAATGAAGCTGATAATTTGTTCGAAAATCTGCCTTTCATCTTAGAACAAAATTATCCTACATTCGAAGTAATTGTCATCAATCATCAATCAGTTGACGATTCCTCTTATTTATTGAATGCCTATACACGTCAATATCCTAACCTACGGGTTATTGAAGTAAATCGAAATCATCATCTGCGATCTGGTAAAAAATTACCCATTACTCTTGGTATAAAAGGCGCAAAATATGAAAATTTATTACTTACCGACGCCGATTGCCGTCCAGCAACAAACAATTGGCTGCGCAGCATGAGTTCTCGTTTTGTCTCAGGAAAGGAAATAGTTTTAGGGTACGGACCTTACAACAAAAGGAAAGGATTCATTAATCGACTCATTCGCTTTGATACTGCTTGGATTGCGATGAATTATTTTTCAATGGCATTGAGTCGATTACCATACATGGGAGTTGGTAGAAACTTAGCTTATTCAAAGGATTTATTTAATCAAGTTCGTGGATTTAAGTCGCATTATGCCTTACCTTCTGGAGATGATGATTTATTTATTCAAGAAGCCGCACAAAAAAATAACTATGCAATCAATTTAGATCCGAGCTCTTTTTGTTATTCCGATGCCGCGGAAACATGGAGTGCATGGTCAAGACAAAAATCTAGGCACTATTCCACTTCAAACCGGTACAATGTTATTAAGAAAGCGTTGTTAGGAATATATCCCTTCACCCTGTTAATCTTGCTCATTTCCTTTGTTACTTTGTTGCTGAATATTGAATTTCGCTGGTTAAGTCTTGCGGTGTTTAGCTTTGTAATGTTAATAAAATGGTGGTTTCAAGGCCGTTGCCTAGTAAAATTAGGTGAAAAACGCTTTGTATACTTCTTGCCATTTTGGGAAATCTTTTACACCTTGCTAATTCCCGTTTTGTTTTTAACTGCGGAGAAAAAGCGACCAAACAAATGGTAGACGTAGAACATTTATCTGACAAAGCAAAACAAGATCTCATTTTAGTTGAGTCAGCAAAACGCGGCGACCAGTCAGCATATGCGGAATTAATGGACAAGTACCGTGATTCTATTTACTACATGATGCTTAAAATGGTAAAAAACCAAGACGATGCAGATGATTTAACCATTGAAGCATTTGGAAAAGCATTTAGTCGAATTGATCAATATTCACCTAGCTTCGCTTTTAGCACTTGGCTTTTCAAAATTGCCTCAAACAATAGTATCGATTTTATTCGCAAAAAACGAGTGAAAGTAACTTCAATGGATACCGGAATGACAACGGATGATGGTGAGACGATATTCTTTGATGCCAAAAGCAATACTTTAAATCCAGAACAAATTATCATTCATGGCCAAAAGGTTATTCATATGCGCATGCTAGTCAGCAAACTCAAGCCCCGCTACAGAGAACTTGTTGAAAAGCGCTATTTCGAAGAATTGAGTTATGAGGAAATTTCAGAAGAATTAAACCTTCCTTTAGGAACTGTTAAAGCCCAATTGTTTCGTGCCCGTGATTTCCTGGCAAATATGATGGATAAAATGAAAGAAGATATCTGATTTCTTTTCAAAACAAGCTGATTTTATAACTACATGTCGACATCTACAGAAATTGCGTTAATTCTAAAATATTTTCCAGAATTGACGGCAAAACAACAAGACCAATTTTCAAAATTAGGACCTGCCTATAAATTTTGGAATGCTCAAATCAATGTTATTTCAAGAAAAGATGAAGACAACTTTTATGAAAGACATGTATTGCATTCACTAGGTATTGCAAAGGTTATAAAATTTGATGATAACTCTGAAATAATAGATATTGGAACTGGAGGAGGATTCCCTGGAATACCTTTGGCTATATTATTTCCTGAATGCGAATTCACTCTTGTAGATTCGATCGGTAAGAAAATAAAAGTGGTAAATGAAGTCGTGGAAGAATTAGGTCTTAAAAATGTTACCGGAATACATGCACGCGCCGAACAGATTAAACAACAATTCGATTTTGTGGTGAGTAGAGCAGTTACATCAATGCCTGCGTTTCTGCCATGGACACGCAATAAGTTTAAGAAAGAGAACCATAACAAACTTCACAACGGGATTTTGTACTTGAAGGGAGGCGATTTAAAAGAAGAACTTTCTGATGTAAAATATCCAATCAAGATAAAAGAGCTTTCAACCTTTTTCAAAGAGGAATTTTTTGAAACAAAAAAGGTTGTATATGTAAAAATGAATAACTAAAAAAGGTGTAGAAAAATCCACACCTCTTATTTGTTTATTCTATTTTATATTTTAAGAATTCAATTTGTACTTTTTTAAAAAAGCATCCCAATTCCAAATAAAACTTGCCATTACCTCATCCATTCTTTTAAGGAACAAAGGATTCGGTGCTTGCATTCTTCTGAAGTATTCATCTTGGAAATTATTCAATTTGTACTTTTCAAAAATGGCTCTTGACATTCCGTATACCATATTTTTCGAAGGATGATTAATTCTTGAAATGAACGATTGGTAATCACGAATCATTTTAGTGAAGTCAATTACTGACATTTCGTACATACTCGCCAACTTTTCAAAAATAATTAGCTCAATGCGACTTGCTTGATTCGCTTCAAAAGTACTTTCTAAATAGGAAAGATTCCCTACAAGAACGATTAAACCAAATTCACCATTGTCTTTTTCTGCAATTTCAGGTGAAACTACAAAAGCGACATCCTCATTGATCAATTGTGCTACTTCTTTAAAACCGTTGTCAACAGTGTCAAAAATAGCATTAATAAAAATGTTTGAAACTTGATTATCCGATAATTTTCGTTTGATAAGTGAGCCTATCATTTGTCTTTCAGTTTTTAATGTAACAAATTTACCATTACCTTAAGGCTGAATCACCTAGTGCCACTCCGTGTTTTCAACTAAGTTTTCAACACTTTGATTACAAAATGAACTCTAGATTAATTCATTTACATTTCAAACCATTCAAAATTGATTAATGCTTATCTTTATGCACTAAAATAATTTGTTCCTTCATGCGATTTCTAAGTGTTCTATTTATTGTCTTTTCCTCTTATCTGGCTTATTCACAGATTAGAAATGCGCCAAAATCGTTTGATAGTTTGACAGTTTCAAGCTCGTTTGACAAATACAGCGTCTATATGGCGAATAAATATACTGTTCCAAAAGAATTTGAATTAGCTATCGCCATTGCCTTGAGTTATTACCCTGAATTGGTGGATTCAAAAATTAAGTTCAAATTTAAAAAAATCAATACCACGCTGAATGCACGTCCAACACTTGTCTCTCTTTTGTTTTCTAAAAGAGAGGATAGGATCTATATCATTCGGATTAATAATCTTGAAAAAGATAGTGTTATCAATATTTCTGAAGTGCCATTCAATGCTAAAATTGGACTTTTCGCGCATGAATTTTCTCATTTTTCAGATTACGCTAAAAAATCAATGTTTGGTGTTATGGGAAGGGGTATTTCTTATACTTCAAAGAAATCTAAAGCAATTTTCGAAAAAGAAATTGACTTAAAGACAATTCAAAGAGGCCTTGGTTGGCAATTATACGATTGGTCTAATTTTGTTCTGTATGATTCAACAGCCGATATAAAATATAAAGAATTCAAAAAAGAGGTTTATATGACTCCTGAAGCAATTCTTGAAGTAATTAACACTACTTACCCTAATTCAAGTGAAAGTGAGACAAATTAATAATTCAATCCTTATGTCAAATCAGTTTAAAACATATATAATTTTTGGAATCTTAGTTCTAACAGGTTTAACAAGTAAAGCCCAACAGCATGATTCACCCAAACTAATTGTTGGAATTGTCATTGATCAAATGTGCTACGAATATTTGTATCGTTATCAAGATAAGTTTTGCGAAAACGGTTTCAAATTAATCATGAATGAAGGAACAAATTGTAGAAACACCCTATATAATTATGTTCCAACTTATACTGGACCTGGGCATGCTACTATTTACACTGGAACAACCCCAGAAAATCATGGTATTGTTGGAAATGACTGGTACGAAAGAAAAACAAATACGGTTGTTAATTGCGTAGACGACTTAAATGTTACTTCGGTTGGAACAGCTTCTGAAGATGGAAAATGTTCCCCACACTATCTTAAAACACCAACAGTTACTGATCAACTCAAATTGACTTATCCATCCGCAAAAGTAATTTCAATGTCAATCAAAGATCGCGGTGCTATTTTACCAGGAGGTCACTTGAGTGATGGCTCATATTGGTATGACTATTCTACAGGTAAATTTATCACAAGTAGTTTTTTTAAAAAAGAACTTCCATCATGGGTAAGTAATTTTAATAATAAAAATGCGGTTGATAGCTATTTGAAAGATACATGGAATACCCTTTTGGATATCAGCGCGTATGGAGAAAGTGGTCCTGATAATTCTCCCTATGAAGGATTATTACCTGGTAAAACTACACCGACGTTTCCATACAATTTAAAAGAAATGACGAATGGAATTCCGAACTATAGTTTGTTCACCGCTACTCCTTTCGCAAATACTTATTTAGCAGATTTCGCCATTCTGTCAATTGATGCTGAACAACTCGGAAAAGATCAACAAACAGATATGCTTTGTATTAGTTTTTCTACACCAGATATTGCTGGGCACACCTTTGGTCCTTATTCAATCGAATTGGAAGATATCTACATCCGTTTAGATTTAGAAATTGGAAAATTAATTAAAGCATTAAATGAGAAAGTAGGAAAGGATCAATATGTGTTGTTTTTAACAGCTGACCATGCTGTTGTTCCGGTACCACAATATTTAACGGATAAAAAACTTCCAGGCGGTTATGTTTACTTAACGGATAAAATGATCCAGTTGAAAAAAGATGTTGAATTGATGTACGGTGCTGATTTAATCCTATCTCAAGAAAATTTGAATATCTATTTGAATCATCCTTTGATGACTGAAAAGAAATTAGATGTAAAGGAAATTTCCAATTTTATTGCTGACAAAATAGCGGTTTGGGATGGCGTCAAACGTGTGTTTACGGATGTTCAACTGCGAAATGGCAATTCTGATGACGAATGGTTAAACATGATAAGAAGAGGTTATCACAACAAAATGAGCGGCGATGTCATTTTTATGCTTGAACCAGGATATTTACCAAAGTCAACAGAGACTGCAACTTCACATAAGGGCACAAGTCATGGGTCCGCATTTAATTATGACACACATGTTCCATTACTTTGGTACGGAGCAGCTATTCCAAAGCAAGATGTGTTTCGAACAATAAATATTGCAGATATTTCTTCCACTTTAACCCACCTACTTTATTTACAACGATCTGGTGCAATGACAGGGAATCCAATCATTGAAATTTTCAAATAAGAAGCAAAAAAAAAGCGGAATCAATTTGATTCCGCTTTTTTTCTAATTTGATTCTAATTTGATTCTTAATGAACAATTGCCAATTTAACTGGCTTACTTGCTTCAGCACCATTAAACACTACAACAGAATAAATACCTTGAGGTAAATTAGTTGTATTCAATTCAACCGTATTGGTTTGTTCATTGATACTGATATGTTGAACCAACTTACCAACTTGATCATACATTTTCACTGATCCCTTTGAAACAACGTTTGAGAAACTAACTGTTGCATAAGTATTTGCTGGGTTAGGACTAACAATAGATGTCATTGTTAGTTCATTTAAGCCACTCGCGTCAACATTATAGGAAACTCTAAAATCATCAAAATAAAATCCATCTTGACGTTGTCCACCATCTGATTGAAATTGGAATCGAACTTTAATTATTTGACCAATATAATCACTTAGATTAACTTCTTCGAGTACCCATGAAGCTTGTGTTCCTTCGTATAAAGGAGTGCCATCTGCCTGCACTCCGCCGACTGATCCATTTCCAGGCACCGTGTAAAATCCACATTGCCCGATCCAAGATGTTCCACCGTCAACAGAAACTTGAAATTGACAATAATCATAATCAACTTCAATATCCCATTTTGCATAAAAAGACACTTGTGCAGCTGTAACATTTGTAAGATCAATACTATTTGTCAGCATATATGTTTTATTCGCATTATTCTGATAATTTCCAGTATTACTTTCAGTAAATGATGTTGAAGGAGAAACGAACGTTGTACCCGTTGTTGCCCATGTACCCGCCCAGTTTGCGGTTGTTGAAGCATCATCTGTAAATTGAACCGTTAAACTTCCAAATGTTTTAACAATTGTATCTTTTCTAATCCAAAGGCCATTATCAGTCAATAAGACATACTTGATCTCATCACCAAATTGAATAGCTGGATCTAAAACATAGGATATTGATCCAGTAGAAGATTGTCTTAAGTCAATATCATAAATGACAGCAGCGCCAATCGATTGAATGTTCAATAAAGGTTGAATTGAAACTGTTATTGGTCCATTTTCCAAACCCAAGCGCAAAGCAGAGTGGTTAAAATTCCCGGTCAATGTTCCAACAGTTGAAGGATCTGTATCATTTACAAGCAAATATTTTAATGTCATATGTGCTAAAACTAAGTTGGTAAAAACCATTGATTGACAAGTAGGAATAATATCTGATTGTGCAGGCCAAAAGGACGTTCCAATTTCTGGAGTCCACGCAAAAATTGTATCCTTCAAACCTACTCCTACATCAACTTTATACATGTAATCATCTGAATCTCCGGATGCAGGGTAAAGACCTGAACTCTTTTGAGGGAAGAATCCACTTTCT
>Ga0209702_10004260_pt1 | contig 21078 bp, 13 predicted proteins | sample FRY01_FD_187210 | JGI IMG/M metagenome (GOLD analysis project Ga0209702, IMG submission 187210) | Freshwater microbial communities from Lake Fryxell liftoff mats and glacier meltwater in Antarctica - FRY-01 (SPAdes) (version 2) | ecosystem: Environmental > Aquatic > Freshwater > Ice > Glacier... | reverse complement strand
AGTCTAATCGGATCCACGACAACCGAGGAAGGTCTGGAGGTGCACGCCTGGCTGGATTCAGCAGCGTATGAGAAAGGCCGCAAGATCAGCGACAAGGAACTCTCGGCAGTGCAGATCAAACGCAATAAGTTTCATGGAGAATGGAATTATGAAATTCATCCTCGCTTGAACTCATATATTCGATAGCTTATTGTTGTGCGACGCCTTAAACGAAAAAACTTATCCACGGGTATATAACATTTACTCGTCGGATGTTTGAATTGATGGCCCACGCCAGATTCCAAAGATCATCACCATTCGCTGCGTTCAACATCGCATTCGCATGGTACGTTGAGGAATATAACCTCATCCGGCCTGACGGCCAGCCTCGGCGACTCAACACGCCGAGGCAACGCAAACCGCTCCCCCGATCTCGGGGGAGAAGGGACGGGGATGGCGATTCTCGGAACAAAAAAGTGCTACGCAAGGCCGGCCAGTTTTCGGCCGGTCCAGAAGACACCCAATAACACCACGATCAGGCCGCCCCAGGCCGGATGGCTCCAGAGACGGAAGCGGCGGATGATGGGTTCAGGCTCAGGCATTGCTGCGATGCGTTCAACGAGAGTCTGGATTTCCGACAACGTTGTTAGTTCGCCGCGCGTGACCTGAGCGATTTCCTTCAGGATGTCTGTTCGGGCCGGTTGTCCAATAAGTTCCCGCTCCTGACCCTGAACAGAAATGATTGTCTCCAGCCGCGCACCGGTTTCCGCACAGGCCGTGATCAGTTTGTACTGGCCGCCTTCTTCAGGCGTAAACGAGCCAGTAAACAGACCCCAGGAATCTTCGCCTGCCGTGGCCAGCCGAACAGAGTCAGTTTGGCCTGATGGTGAAACCGTCTGAACAATGACAGTTCCCGTTCGCAATGGATCGCCGACCGCACTCATCACGTTTGCATTCAGAGTGAGCACATTGCCGGCCTCGGGACGGTCGGGCGAATAAAACAGTCGCATCGCTTCACCCTGTGACATATTCCGCTGATACGCCATCCATCGAACGACCTGTCCCCAGAAACGATAGTGGTACAAGTCTTCAACACCCTTTCGCCAGCGCCATGCCCCATCGGATCCCATGAACAGGACTTTGCCCGTGCCCACAGTCCGTGTTGCAATCAAAGGAACGCGACCATAAGACGTCGAATCCGAATCGTGGGTCGCCAGAACTTGTGTTCCGATTTTTGCTCGTTGAGCGGCCGCGTACCACTGAAACCCGGGCAGCCCATTCCAGACGGATTCGTTTGCCGCGTCGTCCGGTTCAAGTCGAGTCAACAAGCTGCGACGCCCGGCTTCCGTCAGAGAAAACCGGGCCGGTCGGGAAGAACCGTAGCCCTTCGGATGTGCGGCATCCAGCACAACCGGATAAAGCTCTTCCAGTTCGCTCGTCTGCAGTGAGTTCTGAAATCCTCGAAAACCAGGCAGGAACACAAGACCGCCCGCCTGACTGCGAACCAGTTGCCGAAGATTTATGCAGTCCTTGGGAGTCAGCTGTTTTGATCCAATCCCCACGTCACCCAGAAAGACGACATCGTATTCGAACAATTCCTTTTCGGTTGGAAACTGATCCAGATAACCTCTTCCCCCACCGACCTGTTCCAGGTCTGGATGATAGAGCAGGCAGCTGACTGCCACTCCTGGATCGCGTTCCAGCGCATTGCGGAGATAGCGATATTCCCAGCGAGGATACGATTCAATCACCAGCACCTTCAACTCTTCGTCGCGAATCGTGATTGGAATCGTAAGCTTGTTGTTCTCCGTCAGTGTTTCTGATTCATCCACGGGAATCTCAAGGGTCAGCGAATACTCACCTGTCGTTCCCGGTTTCCATTCGATCGTATCCTGCTGCTGCCCCATGCCGGTAACGCGAACTGTTTTTTCAAGCTTCTCGCCACGAGTCCCGGTCAGCGAAACTCTGATATCCCGATCGGCCGGCAGCCAGCTGATGATTCGAAAAGGAATTCTCAGAGATTTATTCACAACACCAAACGTGGGCGCATCAGAGGCAGCCAGCTGCATATCCGGGAGACGCTCTTCACTGCCGACACTAACTGCAAACACCGGCACGTTTTTGACTCGCAGCGCCGACGATGCCGCACCTGGCGACTGCCCTGTATTCCAGTCTCCGTCCGACAACAACACGATTCCTCGCAGATTGGTATGTTTATCCGACGCGGCCTGAAGTGCCTGATTCAGATCGGTTCCTTTTTCGACTGTTGGCGGCTGAGAGGAAAATGGTTCAAAAATAACCTTCATACGACCATCAAGGGATTTCCACAGTTCCGGCTGGATCACCGGTGCCACGGCATCGAACCGTGTGCGCGGTTTCTCGGCAGGCGACTGCGGGTTCACGATGTCTCGCGTTTGCATGCTGCCAGACGTATCGTACAATACGACCAGCGTGGGCTGTTCCTGTGGCTTGATTTCCTGAGTGAACTCGGGCTGATTCAATGTGATGAGTACAAGCACGATCAATGCGAAGCGAAGAATCTCCAGCCACAGCATGGACCGCAAATAGCCGCTCCGTTGCCAACTGATCCAGCAGCAAACCGCCGCCGCGACCAGCACGATGATGGTGAGAATGAGTGTGAAAGGTGTCCAGACAAAGTTCATGATGGGGAGTTCATTGGGTTCGTGATCAGACAGCAGGAATGCCCAGGTCACGGCAGATCTTGCGGGCCAGAATATCGGAGATCTCATTGTGACGAGGGACGGCCGATCGATGCCCGTTCGCCGGATTTCCCCACCACGAATGATTGCCTCCTTCTCGGACGAGATGGCAACCATGGTCAGTCAAATGGCGAATCAGATCGCGTCGTTTCATGGATGAATCGCAACCTCTTCAAACGATTCACCGGCAGCGTGCCGTGCATCTTCACGATTCATTTCGATCGCTTCCTGCAAAGCCTCGCGCAAGTTGTTGAGTAACTCTTCCCGAGTCGCTCCCTGAGAATTTACGCCCGGAACCTCTTCAATCCAGCCGATCCACCAGGGTCCGTCTTGTCGAATGACTGCGTTGTACGCGGAGTCGATCATGATTATTCCTTGCCCTGTCGAGATAGTATTTGTATTCGTGTGTAAAGTTACAGCGAAGAACGGAGATGTTCCTCGTTTGGCCGCAATACCGTTTAACGAAGCAAAGTAGTGGGCACATTCCATGTGCCGCAACCCTTAAAACGCAGGGTTTTTAGAGAATCAGCGGACGGAACACGGAGTGTGCCTGCTACTTTTTGAACGGCATTGCGGTTAAACAACTCAACCTGGCCGCGAGTGGTTTAAGGTTGAGGCGTTTTACATATGCAGAGCTTCATGTCTTCATCGCCGAAACTTTCCTTGGAAATGGAGTATTCTCTTTTGGCGGTTCACGTTTCGTCGGCTTGTCCTCTGAAGTTCTCGTGACTTTCTCCGGAACGGACAGCAGGGCCTCCGCCATCAGAGCGGCAATCATCAGCACCAGAAACGTGCGCCACACTTCACTGGCCAGGGCCATCGCGCTTCCTGCTTTGTCATCAATCCGTGTATAATTCAGACCGTTCAGCACCTGCTCAAGAGTTCCCTCACTCACAACTTCCACGCTGTCTTCAGTCAGCGGACGGTTGAGAGCAAACGCAGCCTCTGGAGTTTCATAAAGCCCATTGTTAATTGTACGTTGAGACAAAAGCACCGTACCGGATGAGTCATCCAGCGGAGTCCACGCTTCTGCCACGCTCGCCTTCAATGTTCCGCTGTCATACTGGCGCGCTTCCCCGAGCGCAGCCGCTCCCCGCGCGACGGCTCGCTGAATCATGACATAAAACGTAATGCCGTTACTGACGAAATTGGAGTTCTCCGTTGTGGGCAGAGTGCTGCAGAACCAGACCGCCCCCTGATCCGTCGGAACTCGCACCAACAGAGGCGGTCCGTTTTCCAGCTTTGCAAGGACAGTCGCCTGTTCACTGATCACTTCACAGTTTCGATAAGTCACCAGCTGCCCAACTGGTAACGGTTTACCGCTTAAGGTATTTGACAGGAGATCCGCATCAGTTCGCCATCGTGACAATGCAAAATGGTCGCCATCCTCCGGCTCCAGCCACTGTCCCCACCGCGTCTCAAACAATTGAGTCGCCGAAGGAACTTCCGGGGGGAAAAACATCACACAGCCGCCCATGGCCACAAACGATTCCAACTGATCCGCCAGAACATCCGCTGGTAACGGCGCGTGCCACAGAATCAGAGCGGTGCTGTCCCATTCGATCACCCCGGTTTGCGCCGAAGACACGATCTGAGCATCGTAGACGAGACCCCGATCTGATGGCGTACCTGCCGCCAGTCGCAATAACTCCGCCACTTTTTTGTCATCGGATACAATCACGGTCTTCTGTACAGCAGGCTCTGCATAAACAAAGTTAAACACGTTGTCGGACAGGTTGGCATCACGAGGAAGCTCAACACGTCCCCAGCCACGTCTGGATTCGCGATCGATTGGAATCGTATGCCCGTTTCGAACAAGCTGGGCGCCTGTCAGTTCCAGGTCTTCTGTCGAACGAGCCCCGCCAATGACAAAGGTCACAGGAACGCGAACAGGTTCTGTCGTCGCAGTTGCTCGTGAGAGCTTGAGATCCATGACCAGTTCAGCGCCTTCCGCGGTCTCCCTGCGATGAACGCCACTCACTGAAACCGACAAATTCTCCGATGCCGGCTCTTCATAGGTCAGAAGGTACAGGCGGACGCCGTCACGATTGCGCAGCTGATTGCGGACCGATTCCCAGCGACCGCCACCGGGGTTCCAATCCGCCTGTCGCAGATCCGAGCAGATCCAGACATCAGTGCGTCCCGCTTCACTGGTCAGAATGTATTCCGTGGCTTCCTGCATCAGAGCAGGAATGTCGGCGCTGGTGGATGTTGCGGCCGTTTCCGGAAGAGACATCAGCGCCTCCGGAGTACTCAGATCAAAACGCTGGCGAGTTGCGCTGTCAAAAAGAGCGATGCGAGTATTGCTGCCGAGGTCCTTCAACGCACTGGACAGTTTGGCAATCGCGGTTTCACGTTTCGACTGCCCTGTCTCTGGATCCTGTTCTTCCATGCTCACGGAACGATCAAGAATGACGACCGTGAGTTCCGGAGCACCACTTGTTGTCAGCCCCAGCCAACCGCCTGACATCGGTCGACTGACCGCAAAAATCAGTCCTGCCAGCGCCAGCATGCGGGTCATCATGATCAGGATGTAACGTAGCCTGGCCATGCCGCGAGCCATCCGTTTGGCCTGAAGCAGGAACATTGTCGCGGCCCACGGAAGCGTCCGATGTCGATTCTGATTGATCAGATGAATCAGAATCGGCAACGCGATCAGCGGAAGTGCAAACAGAATCAATGGCTGAAGAAATGTCATGGGGTGACTTCTTACTTTTTTCTCGTCAACAAAAAGCGGGCCAGCACATCCGCGTAATTTTCCTGAATGCTGACACGATGATAGTCCACTGCTGAATCCCGAAAGATGATACGCAGCTGCTCCAGCCACGTCTGAACCGCCTGCCGATACTGTTTGGCAATCGTCGTCGGATCGACCAGCATTGGACCAGCTCCTTCCAGATCCACAAACCGAATGGGACGGTCAAATTCGAAATCAATTTCGTTCTGTTCTACAAGGTGAAATACGGCCACATCATGCTTACGAAATCGCAAATGCTGAAACGCACCCTTGAGCGTCTCCGGATCCATAAAGAGGTCCGATATGACCATGACCAGAGCTCGCTGAGCAATACGTTCTGCCGCCTGATGCAGGGCCTCTGGCAAACCGGTTTCGCCGTCGGCCTTCATATCGCCAATTTCATCCAGCACAAACTTCAGATGCGCTCCACTGCGTTTCGGCCGAATCTCCTTCTGAAAATTCTTTCCCGCCGTGTAGAGCCCCACCGCATCACCTTGACCTGATGCAAGATAAGCCAGCGTGCCGGCGATCCGCCGAGCGTAGTCCAGCTTCGTCGTTCCTTCTTCACGACTTCCATCAGGACCGAAATTCATCGAACCGCTGACGTCCACAACCAAACAGAGTCGCAGATTGGTATCCGCTTCGTATTCCTTGATGTAAAAGCGATCGCTGCGTCCCCAGGCTCGCCAGTCCAGGCGACGAGTGTCGTCGCCCGGGACATATTTACGATACTCAGAGAACTCCAGACTGGATCCCCGCGTTGGGCTGCGATGCCGTCCCGACACACTGCCGATCATGGGGATTCTGGCATCCAGTGCCAGCCCCTGCAGTCTCGCAACGATTTTGGGATCCACGAAATTTCGCATCAAACTGTTTCTTTCTGATCGATTGGATCTGGCACAAAAAGCAGGGGCGTACGCCCAACGGCTGTCACGCTGACAAAGTAGACGTCACTCTCCGAGTGACGAAGGCCGCTAAACGCGGCCCCTGGCATTCATCACTCGGAGAGTGATGGCTACTATAATCGCAAATCGAGTGGTATCGGGTATCAGCCAGCCTGCTCCGCGTTCAGTTCATCGACCAGACGCTGAACGATGTCCTTGCTGCTGATTCCTTCCGATTCTGCACTGAAGGTCGTCAGCACACGGTGAGTCAGCACAGGTTCTGCGACCGCCATGATGTCTTCGAGTCGCGTCATATAACTGCCGGTCAGAGCAGCTCGGGATTTTGCTCCCAGAATCAGATATTGGACCGCTCGCGGTCCAGCGCCCCACGACACAAGTGGCTTCAGCCAGTCGGGCGATTCCTGCGTGCGTGGGCGAGTTCTTCGAACCAGATCCACAGCGAATTCATAAATATGCTGAGGCACGGGGACTCTCCGAACCAGTTCCTGAAACCGCAGCACCGAGGAAGCATCCAGAATATGATCCAGGCGTGGGACCGAACCACCGGTCGTTGTACGGGCGATTTCAAGTTCTTCTGACCGAGACGGATAATCCACGTTAATCAGAAACATGAAGCGGTCCAACTGCGCTTCCGGCAGGGGATACGTGCCTTCCTGCTCCACTGGATTCTGGGTGGCCAGGACAAAGAACGGCGGTTCCAGAGGATAGGGCCGGCCCACGACAGTCACTCGATGTTCCTGCATGGCTTCAAGCATCGCGGCCTGAGTCTTGGAGGGTGCTCGATTGATTTCATCCGCCAGCACAATGTTTGCGAACACCGGTCCTTTGACGAACTCAAACTCACGCCGCCGATCCTGCGTTTCCTGCAGAATATCGGTGCCGGTAATATCCATGGGCATCAGGTCGGGAGTGAACTGGATCCGACTGAAGCTGAGCGACATGGTTTCGGCAACTCGACTGACAAGCAAAGTCTTGGCCAGTCCCGGAACACCCATTAGCAGCGAATGGCCTCGCGCGAACAGACAAATGCAGAGCTGTTCGATAACCTGTTCCTGCCCCACGATAATCTTTGCAAGTTCAGTCCGTAGTTTCCCATAAACGTCCCTCAGCTCATCAATTGCGGCCACATCATCAGACTGGAGTGAAGAGGCCGGCGTTGTTGTGGATGACATTGGTGTCCTGTAGCGGAGGCAGGTTAATTTTTTATCCGATCAGATGCGCAAGGAGTGTGCATCCTGCGGAAGAGAACAACGTAAGCGAACGCAATAAAAGAACTTTTCCCGGTGGGCCGACAGCCCTGTCTGTTCAACGATTTTTACTCCAGCATAAAGCCAAAGCTGCCGCCGTTGTTTCGTAACTGCAGCTGTACATAATTATTTTCTTTTTGCCACTGAAAATAGGATTGCAGCTGCTTCCAGACGTCACGCTGCGGTTCAGTCAGAATTTTGTCCCGCACTTCTGCATCGGTTTTGAATAAAGGATGAGCAAGCAGAATCAGATGCCGGATATATTCCTGATATTGAAGCGACGAAAACGTTTGTGGAAAACCACCTTCGACAAGTGAAAGGAAAGGCGCTCGCTGTTCTGGCAACAACCAGATTTCGTCATCCAGCAGTGCGACTAATGATCTCGCTGCTGCCGTACGAAATCCCGCAGAACGTTCGGCGGAACACTGGTCTCTGGCAGAGCCAGCAACAACTTTAACGGCATCCGCCCAAACCTCATTCTTTTCAATCGCACGAGTGTCAATATTCTGAGCTCCGAAACCGAAATTGCCGCCCATTTGCGCCATCTGCTGTTCCATGTGATCCAGAGTCTGCTGAGTGGATTCCTTCCAGTCTTCGACAGCTCGGATGGCCGCCCCTTTACTTGCAGTGCTCAGATACTCGACCTGTTCGCCGGACAGTTGCAATTCTTTCTCAAACCAGGCGACTCGCACGGCTGCTGCGCGAAGAAATTTTCCCCGCTGCTGCAGCCCAACTTCGTTCATCTGCTCGTACCAGCCATCAATCCCGGTGCTCGATTGAAAAATCACATGCTGACTGTTGGCATCCGCTCCCTTTAGATCCTGCAGCCATTTCTTCTGCACGGAATTCAAAATGCTTTCGCCAGAAGCAGATGACATGAGCTTCGTAATGGGCTCATAGGGCAAATAATACGACTGCGGTTGGAATGAATACAGAGGATGGGAGAGCGGCGTCTTTTCCTGACTCAGCTGCTGGCGCAACTGCTCGCGCTGCGATTTGCTCAGGAACAGTTCTTCATCAATGGTGGAAACAACAGACTCAACAAAGGCCTGGTTCTGGAAGGACTCGCGTTCCTGCAACGCGGACTCAAGTCGCTGGGATTGATCAGTCGTCAGCACATGCTTCTGCAAACCGACCACAATCTTCTTTGCAAAGTTCGTTGCTAGCGCAGGACTATGTTCGGTGGCAGAAGGCAAAGTAAACGTGATCGGAAAAGTAGCAGGAAAATACTGTTGCCGATTCACTGGAATTTTGCTGCCCGCGAATTCCTGAAGGTCCGAGGTCATCTGAACTTCGAAAACTTCTTTTAGCCTTTCCTGCTGTTCTTCCTGCAACTGGCAAGAATGAATAATCCAAGCCTGCATGGCACGACCGTAGGCATGAAGACGAGTCCGGAATTCGTCGACGTCCTTCTGGCTGGGCGCACCGCCGTCAGGTTCAGCATTGAACATCTCACCAACAACTTCCACGTCGACGGGACTGTCCAGTCCCATCGCCTGCCTGATCACAGTGCTGAGTTGCTGAAAGAGATTTTCAACCTCCGCGGGAGGCTGTGTGCCGGCAGTCTCCGGGATCACGAAGATGCATACGGCCAGCAGGCATCGGATTAAAAGCGTCATGCGCAAAATTCCCGTCCAAAGTCTTCCACTCTTTCGGACTGACCCGACACCTGCCCGCAAGGCGGTGGAATTGTCCGCATCGCAGACGCCTGTGGCAAGCCGTTGCTGGAATTTATGCCCCACAGTTCGCCTGTCCGCCGATCGCTCGGAAGAGCAGGGGGGCCCGTAAACTTGCGAAAATCAATGAGCCCCTTAAGCTCCCGAGGTCCCGTGCGCCTGCCAGCCGGCCTTTAAAAAACTGGCAATCATCGCCATCAGCCACACGGCAACGGGTGTTAAAGCCGCAAGCACAGTCAGACTCATCAGGGCCTCCGTCCGGCCGTAGTGCATTTCGTTGTAAAGACGCGTCACAACCGGTTCAAGGGCGACAGGACGCAGAATGGAGGCGACGGTGACGTCCCAAAAACACCAGTGCGCCACCACAAGGCCGCCCAGAAGCCAGCGGCTTGTTGTCAGTCGCCACAGTGTTTTGGCCGCGCGTCTGCGAGTCTCAACAGCTGGTGATTTTAGCAGCAGCAGCGCGGAATGAATTCCTGGTCCGTCCTTCGCCTGCTGCAGGAGCAAACCGATCGCTAACGCCTTCGGAAGAACGGCAATCGCCTGCCCCAGAAGCATCGGCAGCCATGTGTCATAAAGCGGTCGCAGCATAGGCAGTTGAAATACGGCCACCAGCAACACACTTAACACCAGAGAACCTGCCAGCCCAATAACGACCAGCCCAATGATCAGCCGCTGCGTCCATTGCATCGTCGAACGTTTGCGCACAGATCTCCGTTGTTGTTTCGGGAAAATGAACGCGACAAGGTTCATGGCCACAATGGTCGCCGCTGTTGCAAAGCCAGCAGAGGTCAAAATCTGCCGCACTGCCTGGTTTCTGTTCACGTGATTCGCCAACATGGAAACCAGTCCTGAAGCGGTGGCCGTGGCATTGCTCAGAAGTGGCCAAAAAAGAAACAATACAATTGCCGGTGCCAGAAAAAACGACGCCAGAACGCCACCGCCAGGTCGGCGTCCGCTACGACAGTCATCCTGTGGCATTTGTATTGCAGATGTTGTCGCCAAAGACAATTTGGAAGACGATCGTATCTGTTCAAACGAATGTCGATAGAGCAGCATCGCTGGCGCCAACAGAAGCAATTCACACAGCATCGGAATGAAGATCATCCGCACTGATTCCAAAAGCGGCTGCCGGGCCGCATGGGCATCAAACAGCCAGACTGACCAAGCCACCGGATGTCGGTCAATCTGCATCAGCGCAGCCGTTTCAAATTCCTGAAAAGCAATCAGCGCCATCAGACTCCAGCTGATGAGCAACGCGTTCCACGGCCCGTGGACCCGTAGCGCCAGCCAACCGCGTTGCCACTCACTCGGACGAAGAGTCGTGCGCAGAAGTTCCCAGGAATGCAGCGACTCCTGCGTCACGCTTGTGGCAGGTAACAGCAGCGACACGGCAACTCCAACTGCCAGGCACCGCGCGAGCTGCAGCACTCCGTACAGAAATTCCGTACAGATCGCCGCCACCACAGGACTGGTGCCGAAACTAAGTTGCGTTGCCGTGAGACGATAGTGAAAGCCGATCAGCAGTTCAGGCACAAAGAACGGAAAGATCGCAAGCAGAATCCAAAAGCGTCGTGCGCGAACGGTGGCCCGGCGGCCGATCGTCTGCAGCACAGTTCTCAGCGGCCACAGCGCAACACTGGCGATGATTATGCTGCGTGCAAACGACCAGGCAATGGATTCGCTCAGAGTCATAGAAAGGCATCAGGTTCAACAAACGACGGGCTGCAAACATCGCAGGCCTGTGCCGCACGATACCTGCTGCGCCCTCTGAAAACATCTCGCTCTGTTGATTGATGGGCCGCAAAAAAAATAACGGGCCGATGGCTGCAAACCGACAGCAAAGACAACGCCGTTCACGAAAGGTGTCGGCCCAATGGAACTCGAATCGTCTTTTTAACCGTGAGCGGAAAGCCGCTAGCCGCCGTTTCTGTGCGGGCGACCAACCCGCGGCTAGCGCCTTGCGGCTCACAAAGCGAGTGCCATTGAGTGTTCGTCCGCCAGACTGTCGGATTATTCAATCCGAACTCCAGTGCCGTTGCCTGTGTAGGTCTGTGAAAGCCAGGTGAGCACATCCTGATCGTGCGTGGCGGCACCTTCCAGAGAAACTCCATCTGCCGCCCAGTCGATCAGCTGCAGAACTTCTTCAGGTAACTTAGACCTGTCGACAGACCCAAGCGGAATTTGCCGTGAAGCCGATTGAGCCAGCGCAACTTCCACTTCTTCCGACAGAAGGTACTCGATGAATCTTGCTGCGTTCTGCGGATGAGGACAATTTCGAATCATTGAAACACTATTGGGCAGGCAAATAGTTTTCCCCGAATCCAGACGCACGGGCAACATCTGCACCGGCTTCCCGGCATCGATCGCAGCAAACACATCGTCCGTGTCGGTGAATCCAACATCGCAGGCCCCCGCAGCGACCAGATCTTTGACGGCCCCGTTGCCGCGCGCTTCGCGAATTCCGCGATCATGCAAAGACTGATGCCAGGCCTTAAGTCCTTCCAGCCCCAGTTCATCACACAGAACCGAATAATGCGAGAGCGTGGTGCCAAACAGCGGCACTGCGATCGCGACTTTGGAAAGCGAACCGGCATTCAATGCGTCGAGAATGGCTGCCGGAGTCGCCGGCATCCTTTCGGTGTTGACGATGTAGACTCGCAGCCGCGCCGCGAACCCAACCCACTGATGATCGGGATCTTTGAAACGATCCGGGATGCGAGCCGACAAGGAGCGATCACATGGAGCCAGCACGCCTTCCCGCTTCAGGCGAATCGTTCCCAGCGTCTGATTGTTCCAGAAGACATCGCAGCGAGGCTGTCCTTTCTCCGCGATTAACAGATTCGTCAGTCCCAAAGACTTGTTAGCCTCTTCGTCATACCGTACCTGGACCTGAATGCCACTTTGCGATTCAAACGCTCGGATGATCGAATCGGCGAAAATTGAATCATGAGCGCAGTAGACAACCAGCGCTGCACCAGCCGACTCCGTGGGACTCAACAGCCAAGGCACAATCACGGCCGCCATAAGCAACAACACAGCAACTGCAGGACCAGCATACGACCTTGGGGCCGACATCAGCGATTCACCAGCTTCAGGGCAGAAAATTTAAGGCGTAGAAAAAGGCAGACAGAAACTCAACGCTTCCGCCTGCCTTAGAAGTCGCTGCGCGACTTGTGCCTGTCACGGAGTTCCCGCAGGTGCTGGCTCTGCAGGTGCGGCCTCTGCTGGCGCAGCACTCGCGTCGGCGGCCGGAGCGGCTGGCTCTTCCGCGGTTGGCTCCGCTGCTGGCTCTTCTTTCGTCGGCTCCTCAACAGCTGGAGCTTCGGCTGCCGGATCAGCCACATCCGAGACCGGCCCCTCTTCCATATCCGGACGCTTGCTGCCACTGCCGCTGCCATCTCCACGTCCCATGCCGTCGCCCATTCCCATACCACCACCGCCGCCCATGCCGCTGCCCATCATTCCGGGGCCTCCGGCTGGTCCTCCACCATCCGCATGCGGGACCGACGCTTCCGGCTCGCGATCTTCTTCCGCCGTCGTGAAGGCCAGGGCCATCGGGATCTCGTCGTTGCTTGCAATGATTGTGATCTGCGGATTCTGCTGACCCATCAATGGCCGCAGCAGGCTGTACCATTCAAACCGATAGACACTGTCCGGGCCTCGTGTCTCGACCGACTCTTTTGGGGCCAGCGTCATCAGGCCGCGCGCGTCTTCAAGAGGCAGATCTGTAAATTCTCCGTCGCTTGATTTTGCAGCCAATGCCTTGCCGGACAACATCTGTCCAAACCCTGCGCGAAGCTCAACAAAGCAGATGGCTCCGACGACCAAAAGCAGCATCAATGACACAACAGTGCGAGCAGGTGAAACCTTGGGCCTGGCATGCGCCTTCTTTTTTTCAGCCACGGAAAACTCCTTGAACAGAGACATGGGAATGATCACATTTCAACGTACCGGCAACAATATCCATCACCCGGCCCCTTGTCACTCGTAGCTGAACATCGCCACACTAAATTCAGCGATTTAGGGGCACACCATTAGTACCCCGCGGGGATATTCTCATCGTTTAGCCACGGAACACATATCCAGCCAATAGATCCCTGGGGCGGCCTGTTTAACTTGAGCCGCCGCGGTAGAATATCGCCACTGCGAACGTCACGCTCCGGTTCGCATTCCTCATCCCACCCGGATTTCCTTTATGACTTTTTTTCGTACCATCAGCCTGACGTTCGCCTTTGGTGCCTTGCTGACCATCGCCTCCGGTTGCTCAAGTGACTCCCAGCCAGAGCAAGGCCACGACACCGTCCGGACACCGACGGACTCGGCTGCGATGAACACTCCGGCCGTGCTGTCGGCCGAGAGTGTGAAGGAGATCATTACTCTCCACAATCGAGGGATTGGACATCTGGAAAATCACGAATGGGCCGATGCAGAAGATTCACTTGGCAAGCTCCAAAGCCTGCTGCCCGACGATGTCAGTGCCGCACAAAATCTTGCGGTCGCCCGAACTCTCGCATTGATCGATCGCAGTTCTCCGTTCTCTCCGTCCCGAGACGCCGCTGCTTTTACTGATGCCGTTCAAAAAGCTGGCAAGGCCGTTGCTCAATTTCAAAGAGTCGCTAAGACAGATCGACAAAAATCGATCGCAGCTCTGATTGCGGGTAAGCTGGCCGCGTTTGAAGACAGCGCTACAAGTCCTCGCATTCGTGACGCGTTGAACCTGTTCCAGCAGGCGATCACGCTGTCCGGAGACCGCCCGGAAATGTGGTACGCCTATGCCCTGGCGATGGAGGGTCATCGTGAGTTTTCAGATTCTCCCGATCTCATCAGGGCTCTTCAGAAGACAAATGAATTGGCTCCGGAAAATCTGGCCGTGGCCGGCAAGCTTCTGGAGAAACAGGCTCTCGCCCTGAACTCAAAGAATCCGCAGACAAAGGAACTCGCAGCCAATATCGCCGCCACGCTCGACAGAGTCGCCACGCTGCTCGAACCACTGAATTCCACCATTAAACTGCAGCGCCGAATTGACCTCGTGGACACAATCCGGAAAGCATTGGCTGGGCCCGGAAGCACAAACCCGGCGGCGCTGCTTGGACCCGCGATGATGGCCAAAAACCTGATGCTGCCAGAACTGGCGACTCAGGTGGATCAGCGCCGCATTGATTTGAATCTGCTGGAATACCTTGTCGTTGATCTGCCCGCAAAATTGCCAATGTCGGCCGAAGTCCGTAGGGAAGTTTTTCCTCCCGCTGAGCCTTCTGTTCTTAAGCCATTCACGCTGGGTACCGGTCTTTCTGATCTGGCGGACGTCGCCGACGTTCAGCTGACTGACATGAACCTTGATGGCACTGACGATCTGGTGACTGTGCAAAATGGCCGCGTTCGGATTTACTCGCGCGGCGCCGATGTGAGCGCGCCGTGGAATCTGCTGATGGAGTCACCCGCCGAGGCCGGCTCTTTCACTCGCTGCCTGCTGATTGACATCGACCGGGACTTTGATCGAGCGTTGTCGGATATCAAAAGCCCGACAAAGCTGCGAGATTCGGACGGTGATCAGAAGATCGTTAAAGATCCTTCCGGTCAGAATCGATGGTTTGACACGGATCTCGATGTGATCGCCTGGGGGCCTGACGGAGCTGTTGTTCTTCGTAACGAAGTGGGGCCGGATGCAGTCCGCAGTCTGGTCGTTCTTCCTCAGCCAGCGGCCGTGACCGCCATTCAGGACGTGACCGCGGCGGACCTTGAAGCGGATGGTGATCTGGACCTGATCTTTGCCACGTCCTCAGGAATCACTCTCTGGAAAAATATCGACGGCAAGACATTCGAACCCATCATCGAAGGCGTCAGCCTGCCTCAATATTCGATCTCCGCCGTTACCATCGGCGACTTCAATCGCGACATGGCCATGGATGTTGTGGGCATTTCGCCCGACGGCAAAGCCGGTTGGCTTCAGAACATGCTGCACGGCCGATTTCGCTGGCTGGACAATCTCCCTTGCCCCGCAGGCGCAACCGATGTCCTGATTGATGAACTTAACGGCGATGGCCTGTGGGACCTGATCGCCACCGGGACAACGGGGACTTCGACAACACTGATGGCTCAGGCCGACGGATCTCCGGATGCCGTACCCACGACGATTTCGTCCGTCCCCGGCAGTCGTTGTTTCCGCGCCGATCTCGACAATGATGGCCGGTCTGATTTTCTCGTGACTGGCCCCGAAGGACTGGTCCTTCTGCGTGGCACAGGCGATGGCAAAGCAGACGACATCAGCGGGTTGCTGCCAGCGATGACTTCAGCTCGCTCGGTCGCAACGTCAGATCTCGACAGCGACGGGGATCTCGATATCGTGACGGTCACCACAGATGGCAAACTCCAGCTGCTGACCAACAACGGCGGTAACGAAAATCAATGGATCACAGTTGTTGCCAGAGCCGTTGGAGATGACCCGCAGTTCCCATCAAATCGTGTCAACATGCATGGCCGTGGAGCTGTGATTGAACTGCGGGCCGGCCCCGGTTATCAGGCGCATATTGTGGAGACACCAACGCTGCATCTGGGTCTCAGGAAAGCCACGCACGTTGACACCATTCGCGTGATCTGGACCGATGGAGTCCCCCAGAACATTACCAACACAACACTGCTGAAGGCACGACTTGGAATTCTTGCACCGCAGATTTTGTCCGGCTCCTGTCCTTACATTTATACCTGGAATGGCGAACGCTTTGAGTTCTTCAGTGATTGCTTGTGGGCCGCTCCCATTGGACTGGTTCAGGCAACCGGCGACATGGCGCCAACGCGCGAATGGGAATACCTGATGATCCCGGGCGAACAGCTGAAGCCGCGCAACGGTCAATATGTTTTGCAGCTCACAGAAGAGCTCTGGGAAGCCGCTTACTTTGATGAAGTGAAGCTGATGGCCGTTGATCATCCGGCAGATGTTTCGATCTTCACTAATGAAAAAGTCGGTTCCCCGGAAATGGCGGCGCATCGCATTCATACCGTGAAAAATCCGCGTCTGCCGGTTTCCGCCAAGGATGGGCTGGGACGTGATCTGCTGCCTGGCCTGAAAGCTCAGGATCAGGACTATGTGCAGCCGTTCGAAGGACGCATCATGCAAGGCCTGACCGACGAATGGACGATGGAACTGGATCTCGGGCCACTCGCAGAATCCGAGGCTACAAAACCAAAGAACATCCGACTGGTACTCGTTGGCTGGGTCTTCCCGACCAACACTTCTCTCAATCAGGCCATCGTCCAGAATCCGGACCTGAATCCACCAGCCCCGCCTGCTCTGGAAGTGATCGATGCAGAAGGAAACTGGAAGACCGCTCGTCCGTTCATCGGGTTCCCCAGCGGCAAAACCAAAGCGATGGTGATCGATCTGTCGGATGCATTCCTGACGACAGATTACCGGCTGCGCATCCGTTCGAGTATGGAACTCTACTGGGATGCCGCCTTCTTCACCGCCGACGAAGAAGACGCAGAAACAAGAACTTATCCGTGTGATCTGCTGGCGGCCGATCTGCATTATCGAGGCTTCTCGCGGCGCACTTATGCGGACAACGCGTTGTTCCGCAACGGCCACGCGCCTGAAGGTTATGATTACGACTCGGTGACGAAGGAACCTCGCTGGAACGAAATGCTGGGGCGGTTTACACGCTACGGTGACGCTTCACAATTGTTGCAGAATCAGGACGATCAGATGGTGGTCATGGGCCCCGGCGATGAATTGACCGTTGAGTTTACTGTGCCGGCCGATGCCCCGCCGGAAGGATGGAAACGCGATTTTGTCCTTTACAATGTGGGCTGGGACAAAGACGCTGATCTCAGCACTGTCTACGGTCAGTCGTCGGAACCTTATCCGTTCAAGGCGATGACCAGATATCCGCTGGCACCGGACGAAAGCGAACCGTCATCGCCCGAGTACCGGCAGTACCTTCAGGAATACCAGACTCGCGAATATCCTCGCTTCCGGTTCCGCGATGCGGTCCGCCGACAGCGATAACTCAGGGTATTTTCTGACACACGTTATGCAAAGTCGGTATGAACCCCCGAGATAAACTCGGGGGCGTTTGGGGCGAGGTGATGCCGTTATGATGGTCCGACACTCCGTTTTCAGTTCTTCCCCTTTCGATCGCGCGGCGATTCAACTTCTACTGATAGTCGCATCGATCGTTGCCGCGTTCTTCCCGGGACAGGTGGCAAACTCGCAGTCGGATGACTCCTCTGCGCTGCCGATGCCATCGACCGATCAGATTGTCGTTCGTAAAGACGGCGCTACGCGAACACGGACTGTCAGCGGGACCATTGAAGACATCTCGGGGCAGACCATTGTCCTGCGACGACCGGGCAACACTGTTGATGTTGTGAAGCTGCGAGATGTCGTGACACTGCGATTTCAGAAGTCGGCCGGCTATGACGAGGGCCTTCGCAGGATTCGAGAACGCGACTGGAAATCGGCTCTGCCTCTGCTGAAGGCGGCCGCTGCCTCTGAGCCTCGAAAATGGGTCGTCAGAGAAATTTACGCTTCGACAGCAGAAACTCAACGAGCCCTCGGACAGTTTGAAGAGTGCTTGACGACGATCGAAAACATTCTGACCGACGATCCCGACTCCCGGCATGTGGTCGAGCTTCCGCTGGTTTGGGACGAACGTCTTTCGCCGCAGCAACGAATCGCGTTAAAAGTCGAAGATCTGAATTCGCGATCTCCAGCCAGGCAACTGTGTGCAGCATCGGCTCTCCTCCATGATCAGGAACTTCAGCCAGCTGCCATAGCCTCGCTTCAGACCCTGAAGCAGACCCGGCGAGGCGTGTTTCAGCAGCTTACGGAAACTCAACTCTGGCGCATTCGTCTGCTGCAGCCCGACGCTCTGCGTGAAGCAGAAATCAACCAATGGAGCCAGCAGGCGAAATTCTTCGATCGCCGCACTCGGTCGGGCCCCGAGTTTATCATCGGACGTGCTCTGCTGCAGATCCATGATTACGACAACGCCGCCACAAGTCTGCTTTGGATGCCACTGCTGGAACCTCTCGACCCGCCCACGACCGCAGCGAGTCTCGCAGACGCCATCACTGCTCTGGAAATGTCCGGTCGAACCATGGAAGCCGCTCGCCTGCGCATCGAAATTCCGCCGACGCTTCCTCAGCAGCTTCCAGCAAATAAGTAGGTCCTTTCTGCCGGAAAGGACTTTCGCCGCAAGGCGAACCTTGTGTACACGTGGCTGAAAGTTGCCGGCCCGATAACCTGTCACACATGCACTCAGGTCGCGGCAAGCCGCGAAGTCCTCCTCGGCAAGGAGGACCTACCAGAACCGCTGCCCGGCGCGCAGGACCTACCGCGGTTCACAACGGCACTGAATCAATCGAACCCGACGCAGTCGTTCGACCATCGCCAGTTCATCCGTTAGCCTGCCAATCTCACCTTTCCTGTCGGCTCACCCAGAGGTCTCGAACAATGCTACAATCTTCGCTGCGTCTTGTTCTGGTTTGTCTTCTCTTCAGCATTTCCACGCTCTCACGCGCCGACGGCATTCAGGACAACATCGCAGAAAACGTTCGCCGCATCCCGGTACTCGGTGTTGCCGTGCCGGACGATCGAGCGGCCTTGATGCGAACGGCTCTGGGTCAGTTGCAGGAAAAAATCACTGCCCTCAATGCGGGCAAAGATGCTGCGGCAAAGTCACTTCTGCCGGATGTGATGATCTTCGAACGAGCTGTCCGGTGTGCTCTGGACTATCAGGAATTCTTCGAAGTTAATGAGTTCGATAAAGCCGACGCTCTGCTCGTCGAGGGCATCAAACGAGCCGATCAGTTGCTGGCCGGTAAGCCCGAATGGATTACTCAGAAGGGCCTTGTCGTGCGAGGCTACATCAGCCGCATCGACAACACCGTGCAGCCGTATGGCCTGGTGATTCCTCCGACGTACGCCATCGATCACAGCGTGCCGAGTCGTTGCGATATCTGGTTTCACGGGCGAGGCGAAAAGTTGAGCGAAGTGAATTTCCTGTGGGACCGCATGAAGAACCCCGGCGAGTTCACTCCGGATCACACGATCATGCTTCATCCCTACGGCCGCTATTGCAACGCGTTCAAGTTCGCTGGCGAAGTCGACGTGCTGGAAGCTCTGGAGGATGTTCAGAAACGTTACCGCATCGACGAAGACCGCATCAGCGTACGAGGTTTTTCAATGGGTGGCGCCGCATGCTGGCAATTCGCGACTCACTACGCCGACCGCTGGTTTGCAGCAAATCCCGGAGCTGGATTCTCCGAGACGCCTCAGTTCCTGAAAGTGTTTCAGAAAGAAGAACTGAAGCCAATGCCATGGGAAAAAACTCTGTGGAATCTCTACGACTGCGACAAATGGGCATTGAATCTTACTCACTGTCCGACGATTGCGTACAGCGGTGAGAATGATTCACAAAAGCAAGCTGCGGATGTGATGGCGATTGCGATGGCTCGTCGCGGACTTCGGCTGCGACATGTCATCGGTCAAGGAATGGGGCACAAGTACGATCCGCCATCGAAAGCTGTCGTAACGGCTTCGTTCGACAGCCTCGCCAAACCAGGGCGGGCTCTCATGCCAAAGCGACTGGATTTTGAGACATATTCTCTTCGATACAACCGAATGAAGTGGTTGACGATCGATGAGGTGGGAGCACACTGGTCGCGGGCTGCTGTCCGCGCTGCAATTCAGGCTGATCACAACGAGAGAAGTGCGCAATTACTAATCTCCCTCAGTACGAGCAACGTGACAGCACTGACCATTGATATCCCGGCCGGATCTTTGGCGGGTGATTTATTTCACCGACATCCTGCAGCAGCTCCTCGTACTGCAATACATATTCGACAGTTGGCGACAGTCGATCCGAAAGCAGCACCTGTCAGCGTGCTGGTGGACGGACCTCTTTCGGACGGTTCACTTCACTTCAGCATCAGACAAAATGAGGACGGTCAATGGGATATCGCAAAACCAGTGGACTCTCTTCGCAAAAGCCACAACCTCCAGGGCCCTATCGATGATGCCTTCATGGATTCCTTCATCTTCGTTCGCCCCACCGGCACAGCGGCCAATGAAGCCGTTGGCAAATGGGCGGACGCGGAACTGACTCGAGCTATCGAACACTGGCGGCGGCATTTTCGAGGCGACGCGAGAGTTGTCAACGATGTGGATCTGACTGACGAAATGATCCAGTCGTCCAACATCGTGCTCTGGGGCGATCCAAAGTCGAACAGCGTCCTGGCAAAGATCGCCGACAAGCTGCCGATCCAATGGACGGCCGACAAAATCACCGTCGGTGAGAAGTCTTACGACGCCAAGACTCACGCTCCAATCCTGATTCATCCGAACCCGCTGAATCCGAACCGCTACGTCGTGCTCAACAGCAGCTTCACTTTCCGAGACTACGCGTACCTCAACAACGCTCGCCAGGTGCCCATGCTGCCCGACTGGGCCATCATCGACCTGACCACGCCACCCAACCCCGTCTGGCCCGGCAAAGTTGTTGATGCCAATTTCTTTGACGAACAATGGAAGCTGAAGCCATAGTCCGAAGTCGTCCTTCGCTTCGCGGCTGTGTTATTGACCAGGTCGCAGCGTAAGCGAGTGGGTTGTTGATTAAGCCATCGCGGATCAAATTTTCGTTTAACGGCAAGCCGCAGGCGACGGTTTCCGTTGCGCCGACGCCTTTGGAGGCTGCGGGAAAAGGTGTATGAGTTTTTTGGTAATTTGATCACAATAGGGGTTTAGTTTTTCAGGCCGTGTCATACTCGGAAAGGACTCCGATGTTGAACGCATACCAGGCTCCGGTGTTTTCG
>Ga0209702_10004259_pt1 | contig 21081 bp, 19 predicted proteins | sample FRY01_FD_187210 | JGI IMG/M metagenome (GOLD analysis project Ga0209702, IMG submission 187210) | Freshwater microbial communities from Lake Fryxell liftoff mats and glacier meltwater in Antarctica - FRY-01 (SPAdes) (version 2) | ecosystem: Environmental > Aquatic > Freshwater > Ice > Glacier... | reverse complement strand
ATGATACGAGTTTAATGGCTGCTGTCGCTTTGGTTTTATTAACAGTTGCTATTTTAATTGGTGTGTCATTGCAGCGCATTGGCAATCATTTACAACATTAATTATATTGTTTAAAAAAGTGAAAATTTAATGAATCCATCAGAAAAACGTGCATTCTTTGCAAATCGTGTTCGTCAACCTGCGCTTATTTCTGCGCCTGGTGTTTTTGACATGATTTCAACTCGCGTTGCCAAGCAGTTCGAGTTTGATGCCTTCTACATGACAGGTTATGGAACGGTTGCTTCTCATTTGGGTTTGCCTGATGCAGGCTTGGCTACTTTTTCTGATATGGTTGGCCGAGTTGAGCTTATTGCCAATACCTTAGACAAACCGCTTGTTGCCGACGGTGACACGGGCTATGGTGGTTTGCTTAACGTTGCGCATACGGTTAAAGGCTACGAAAAAGCAGGTGCTTCAGCGATTCAATTAGAAGACCAAGAGTTTCCCAAAAAATGTGGCCACACTCCGGGCCGTCGTATCATACCGATTGAAGACATGGTGAGCAAAATTCGTGTTGCAGTTGATGCACGCCAAGACCCTAATTTTTTAATTGTTGCTCGAACTGATGCACGCACTGCTTTAGGTTTAGATGAGGCTTTACGACGTGGTGATGCTTATCGCAAAGCAGGTGCAGATATTCTTTTTATTGAATCACCTGAGTCTCAAGATGAGATGCAGCGCATTTGTAATGAATTTAAAGGCACCCCGTTGGTCGCAAACATGGTTGAAGGAGGCTCAACTCCGATACTCAGTCGTGAGACCCTTGAAACGCTTGGCTATCGTCTTGCGATTTTCCCAACTTGTGGGTTTTTAGCGGCTGCAGCAGCAATGAATGCGGTTTATCAAATGCTTGCAAAAGAAGGCTCGACGGCGAACTTTAATGGCGAGCTATTCGACTTTAAAGAATTTTCAAAGCTGATGGGTTTTGAAGCAGTTTGGGAATTTGATAAGAAGTATGCTTAGGTTTGCACAATTGCTTGTCAATCTTGTAATTTTTTAATAAATTAGGGGTAATTACCAATTAGTAGCATTTTGTTTTAAGGCTACTGTGCACAATCGGGGTTTTGTTACTAACCCTTTTATTGGAGACAAAAAATGAATTTACTTAAAAAAGTTGGGTTTTCACTGGCCATTGCAGTGAGTGCAACATGTGTAAAAGCTGAACAAATATCAGTAACACATTGGGGGGTGCTACTTTATGGCGCACCTTATGCAGTTGCGATGGAAAAGGGTTACTTCAAAGCAGCAGGCGCTGACGTTGACGGCATTGTGACGTCTAAAGGTGGGGGAACAACAGTGCGGAATGTGATTCAAGGAGGCTTGCCTTACGGTGAAGTATCTTTGGGTGCGGCGATTGCAGCAGCTCGTGAAGGCCTTGATATCGTCATTGTTAATTCGGGCGCACAAAATTTAGCAGATTTAGTATGGGTAACTTTACCTGATTCAGAAGTCAAAACTTTGAAAGATCTTCAAGGTAAAAAATTAGCTTATACCAGCCCTAAAAGTGTGACAGATATGGTTACGACAATGGTTGTTGATGCGCAAGGCTTAAAAGATGTGAACCGAGTCGCAGTGGGCGGTATTGGTGCTCAGATGACAGCTTTACAACAAAAAGGCGTCGACGCAGCATTTTTGGGTGAACCTATCTATTCCAAAAACAAAGACAAATTTCGAGTTTTGTTTTTTGCAAAAGACTATTTGCCTGACCCCAATATGACTCAAACAGTAGGTATTACAACGTCTGCGTTTGCAAAAGCCAACCCACAAAAACTGAAAGCGATTATTGAAGGGCGCCGTCAGGGTGTAGAGTTTATCTACAAAAACCCTAAAGAGGCCGCTGCGATTGTGGCAAAAGTCTACGATATGGATCCTGCAGTCATGCAAGAGGCGATGGAAAATCTAGTGAAAGCCAAGTATTGGAGCCCAGGTGAAATTGACATCAAAGGCGTTAACAACATGTCTCAAGGCTTAAAACTTATGGGTGTTATTCAAGATACCCCTGAGTGGGGCAAGTTAATTGACACACAGTATTTGCAAAAATGAAAGGTGTTCATGTCGCAGTGAGTGATTTGACGCGAACCTTTGAAAGCGTGCATGGACAAAACCCTGTGCACGCTTTGGGCCCTGTTAGTTTTCATATCAACCCGGGTGAATTTCTGTCTGTGGTGGGCCCCTCTGGTTGCGGTAAATCAACTTTAATGGAATGCATAGCGGGTTTAACAACACCCACATCAGGTCGTATTGTGGTGGGTGATGTGACTGTTTCAGGTGAAGTGCCTTCTGGTGTGGGCGTTGTCTTTCAAGAAAATGCGGCATTCCCCTGGTTAACCGTTGATGAAAACATCAGCTTTGGTTTAAAACATAGCAATGTGACTTTGCCGGCTAATGAAATACGTAATCGTGTCGATGAAGCAATTGAACTCATTGGATTACAAGCTTTTAAATCGCATTATCCCTCTCAATTATCAGGTGGTATGCGACAAAGGGTTGCAATTGCTCGCACATTAGTCACTAAACCTGATTTTATTTTGATGGACGAACCGTTTGGAGCCCTTGACCCTCAAACACGCTTATTAATGGGCGATGAACTTTTAAAAATATGGCGTGCATCGGGTGCGACCGTTTTTTTAATTACCCATAGTTTAGAGGAAGCGGTTCTGTTGTCTGATCGCGTATTGGCTATGACTGCTCGCCCTGGCAAAATTAAAACAGAAATTAAAACACCCTGGTCAAAAGATCGAACCACTGACATTTCATCATCACCTCAATTTGGCCAGCTAGTAAGTGAGTTGTGGGGTGTGATGCGCGAAGAATCTAAACTTGCGATGGCTCAAAGTGAGCGCATCGCATGATTTCTCGTGTTGCCTTAATGCGAATAGCCGTTGTAGGTGTAAGTATTTTGACACTTGAAGTGTTGTGTAGAACAGGAATTATTACACCTCAGGTTGTTGTAGCCCCTAGCATCATGCTGATAACGTTAATAAATATGATTTTTTCAGGTGAGGTTACCACCAATTTCGAGTCAACTTTTTACAGCGCGCTTACTGCTATTTTAATTTCGGTTGTGCTGGGTATTTCAGGCGGGTTATTGCTTTGGCGTGTTAATCGACTTAGAAGGGTACTTGAACCTGTTTTGGCTGCTTATTATTCGGTGCCGGTATTCGTCTTTTACCCCATATTGATTGCGTTATTTGGTATGAATAATATGCCCATCATTATGATTGGTGTGCTGTTTGGCGTTGTTTCAATGATAGTAAATTCATTAAATGGTTTTGACCGCATACCGTTGGTTTATCTAAAAGCTGCTCAAACATATAAATTATCGGCTTGGCAAATAACTTATTTAATTCGTATTCCTGCTGCACTGCCACAGATGATGACAGGGTTCAAACTTACGGTTGCTTATTCTTTTATTGGTGTGATTGCCGCCGAGTTTATTTTGTCAACAAGCGGTTTAGGTTATGCCATTGCTTATGCTTACAATAATTTTGAAACACGAACCATGTATGCCTTAATGCTTTTAATTATGATTGTCGTGTCAATCATAAATATTTGTTTAATGAGTATTGAAAAGAAACTACTGACAAGACGTGGTGTGATTTGAAGAACACCCGTAATTATGATTCTCTAATATTGCTCATGTTGTTCATTGGTTTTTGGGCTTTACTCAACACCCTATATGGTTCAAATGCAATTGCTTCACCCCTTCAAGCGGTTCAAAGACTCATAAAATTAGCGTTACATGGCAATTTGCTGGGCCACATGATAGAAACTTTTTCAGCCTATGCTTACGCCTTAGTTTTGGCCATTATTGGTGGCACATTGGCTGGCATGTTGTTGGGCTTGCATAAGATGGCGGGTGATGTAGGTGAGCCGATTTTGGTATCAATATATTCATTGCCTAAGGTCACGCTATACCCGGTTGTATTGTTGATTTTTGGTTTAGGCATGTCTGCAAAAGTAGCGTTTGGCTTTTTGCATGGTGTATTGCCTATTGCTATTTTCACTATTGGCGCCATTCGACAAATTCCGAAAATTTATCTTAAGGCTTCTAAAACTTTACAAGTGCCTCACCAGAAATACATTCGCTATGTCGTGGTGCCTGCCACAATACCTGAATATTTTTCTGGTGTGAAAATAGGCGTTTCACTCACGTTATTGGGCGTTTTGATTGGTGAAATGTTTGGATCTCAAAGAGGTCTGGGGTATTTGCTTATGAAAGGTATTGAACTCAATGATACGAGTTTAATGGCTGCTGTCGCTTTGGTTTTATTAACAGTTGCTATTTTAATTGGTGTGTCATTGCAGCGCATTGGCAATCATTTACAACATTAATTATATTGTTTAAAAAAGTGAAAATTCAATGAATCCATCAGAAAAACGCGCATTTTTTGTGGCTCAACTCCCATATTGAGTCGTCAAGCCCTTGAAGCGGTTTGGGAGTTTGATAAAAAATATGCTTAACTCACCATTGGTGACATGCAACCAGCACTTAACGATCTAACTTAAAATATGAAAAGTCACTGACTTCGTTAAAAATCAGTGACTTTAAAGTACCGTTTTAATTACTCTGGTGCGCCTATAGCTTTCAGAGCTGCTATGGCACATTCCATATCTTGCGAGTAATGACCCCCACTTAAGCCAATACCGCCAATAACTTGGCCGTTTTCCATAATCGGATATCCACCGCCAAATATAATTAAGCGAGGCGTATGCACAATGCCGTGAAGTAAGGGTGCATCATTTTTGATGTATTCGTGCCATTTGTGAGTGGGCATACCTGCTGATATAGCCGTATGGGCTTTGTCTTGAGCAACTTGTAAAGAAATAAGTGATGCACTGTCCATACGAAGAAATGCTTTGAGATGACCGGCGGCATCGCAAACTGCAATCGACATATCTAATTTGAGTTCAACTGCTTTTTCTTGTGCAGCCTTAATCGCGATGAGTGCAGTATACGAATCGATATTACGTGAGACATTGCTTGTCATGATTTTCTTCCTATTTGATTGATAAAGTTTTCCAACATTAAGTCCTGCCTTGTGTCCGTCGGCTGTGGCACCCATTAACCCACGGTTGACCCGACAGTCGCCAACTAGAAAAAGCTCTACACCTCGCTCTTTTAGTGGTTCAACTAGATCTACATTAGGTGCTCTGGGTGTTGAGTATGAAAGAAACGCTATATTCTCGATACAGTGACGGTCTTTTGTATAGACATGCTCGTATTCCAGAACGCCGTTTTCAAAACGCTCTGTTAGTAATGGTTCAGAAAGACAAATCATTTCAACACGCAGTAAGGAAAGCCTACGCAAGATACCTTGTCTGGTGACAATTGACTCTTCTTGTGCGATGAGCGCTCGCGGCGTAACCAAAACGACCTTTTCAAACCGTTGCGCTAACAATTCTACGGCAGCATAGGTCGCCTCCGTATGATCCATGTCATACACAACAGCCGTACCAGGTTGTTTTGATTGAAGACGAACGACATCTTCCATGGCTTGCTGCAAATCTTTGACCACGCCAGCTTCGACGTATTCCTCGGGAAGCCATTCAGGCCGATGCATCATGCCGCCTGTTGCCAAAATAACGGTATCAGGTTCGTCCGCAAGAATTTTTGATAAAGAAGCAGTGATGCCTAACTCGATACGAACGCCGGCTTTCTGAGCACAAACCTGTTGGTAATCATAAATACTTGTGATGGTGTCACCACCTGGTAATTGGCTGCGAAGGCGAGCTTTTCCGCCCGCCGCAGAGCCAGAACCATACACAGTCACTTTGTGACCCCGTGCCGCTGCAACCCATGCAGCCTCCATGCCTGCGATACCCGCGCCGACTACGACGACTCGAAGTGAGCGATTGTCTTTTTTAGGCCACCAATCTACTTCTTTTTCATCTGCGACCCGAGGATTATTCACACATGCCAAAGGCTCGCCATGTGTGATGATCGTGTCCCAACAGTTATTGCAAGATATACAGTAACGGATGTCATTGGTCCGACCTTGCATCGCCTTCATGTACCAAGCGGGATCGGCCAGCAGTGTTCTGCCTAAGCCAATTAACTCGGCATCGCCGCGGGTTAAAAACCCCTCTGCCTCGGCTGGGTCAGTAATTCTTCCCAACGCCATGACAGGCACACCGTTTGCACTAGACTTTAATTTTCTAATGAGTTCAGCGTATGTAACCGGTGGCCCGAAACGATCGGGTACATGCGATTCGAGTGAACGGGCATGGGCACCTTGCGCCCAACAGACGTAGTCGACTTCTTTTGATGCCGTGAGCAAAGAAGTGAGTATTGCCGCCTCGGCAGGTCCAATGCTGCCAGGTATACCATCGTCACCAGGTAACTTCAGACCAATAATAAAATTTCTGCCACACATGTCACGAATCGACGAGATGAGTTCTCTGACAAAGCGTGTTCGATTATTCCAGTCACCCCCATACTCGTCTAATCTGCGATTCGACCAGGGTGACATGAATTGACTGAATAAGTGACCATGAGCGCCTGACAGTTCTACACCGCTGAATCCGCACTCTTTTAAGCGAGCCGAAGATGAAGCGAAGTCAGCAATCATCAGTTTAATTTCAGCCACGGTGAGTGCGTGTGGCATCGTCCAACTGAGATCATCAGGTAGGGCTGAGGGTGCTAGCGCGCTGTAATTGCGACCCGCATCATGATGCCCCCGACCCGGGTCTTGAATTTGGCCTAACAAACGGCAGTCTTGACTTTCTACTGCATCTGCCCACCGTTTAAGTCCACCTAGATTGTCATCATTCCAAACTCGAATTCGCGCCGAGTTTGTTTGATGGGGTGCCATGAGCAAAGGCTCTGTCACGATTAGCGCCGCACCACCTTTGGCGCGGTTTTCGTAATATCTAATCTGACGGTCAGTCACACGAGACTGATAGCCCATGTGCGTCGTCATAGATGCATGCGCGACGCGATTGCGTATACGCTTGCCTGCCAGAACAAGAGGTTCTGACAGGCGAGACGGCGTAATAGGCTTTAACGCATCGGTCATTGCTTGAGGCGCCCTGTAGAGATGTAGAAATTACGCTCACGCATCGCCATATCGTTAATATCTTTTGCGATGGCAGTCGATTTAATCAAACTAGGATCAAAGTATGCACCGAGCTTGGCGAAGTCTTGAATAAGCTCAGGATCTTTGACTGCCGTGCTGATGATAGCTGCGAGGTAGGATTTTCTATCTGCAGGAGTTCCTTTTGGAACAACGGCAAAACGAATGACGTTCCAAACGATGTCGTTGGTGCTGTAGATTTCGTTGAAAGTAGGAACATTATTCAAGTTTGAAATACGACTTGAACTCGCCACAGCAATGGGCGACACATCGCCAGCATCCATGAAGCTTCGGAACTCGCCATAAAACCCTTGTGCGACGTCTACATTGTCACCAAGCATCGCTACAATGCCAGGCTTTCCACCTTGGAATGGAACACGCAAGAACTTAGCACCTGTTTTTTGTTCGATTTGATCGACAAGATATTCCCACATGCTGCCAGGTACGACTGCGATGCGAACTGTACCAGGCTTGTCTTTGGCTGTTTGTATGATTTCCTTAGCCGTCTTGCCCTTGAAAGGTCCTTTGGTTGAACTGACCCAAGTCAGTGCGTCGCTGTTGATGTAAGCAATGGTTTCAATGTCGTTCAAAGACCATTTTCCTTCTCCACGAAGAATTGCATCACCCCATACTAGGTTTGCAATAATTCCTACTGTGTAGCCATCTGGTTTAGCCGTAGTGGCGATATAGGTATGTCCGACCATACCGGCGCCACCTGTTCTGTTATTCACTAATATTTTGTCACCACTTACTTTTTCAGAATATTTGGCTACTAATCGAGTCGTTAAGTCCATACCACCACCGGCAGGGTAAACAACTGTGAACTCAATCGGTTGGGTTGGAAAGCCCGCTGGTTTGAGTTTTGCGACGTCAGGTGACGTTTGCGAAATGGCTATACTCGAAAGGGTAGCAAGAAGCAATGTTACGGTTGATTTTATAATTTTCATTTATAAGTCTCCTCTGGGTTGAATCAACTTTCGTTGACGAAAAACAAGTATTGCAAGAACTACACTTAAAAATATTATTACGGCAGCAACAGGTCGTGTCATAAAAATCAGAAGCCCGTCTGGCGACATCACCATACTTTGTCTAAGCGATTGTTCAAGCATTGGTGCTAAAACAAAAGCAATCAAGAAGGGGGCAAATTCGTATTGAAGTTTTCTAAGAATGTACCCAGCAACGCCAAAACCCAGCATGATCCATAAGTCGAAAACGTTCTTGTTCGCAGAGTAGGTGCCCACTATAGAAAGCAGTAAGATCAAGGGAAATAATATGCGGTATGGAATGCGTAGGCACTGAACCCAGATACCAACCAGAGGAAGATTTAGCAAAAGAAGAAAGACATTGCCGACGTACATGCTGGCAATAAAACCCCAAAATAAATCGGGTCGCTGAGTGATAAATGTCGGGCCAGGCTGTATACCCTGAATCACGAGTGCACCGAGTAACAATGCAGTGACCGCATTGCCCGGTATGCCAAGAGTAATAAGTGGAATCATGCTGCCGGAAACAGCCGCGTTGTTGGCTGCCTCTGGGCCTGCGATCCCTTCAATTGCTCCTTTACCAAACCGTTCAGGATTTTTAGCGATACGTCTTTCAAGTGCATAAGAAACAAATGAAGCGGTTACGGGTCCGCCACCTGGCACCAATCCCAGAAAAAAGCCAAGAAAACTGCCGCGCATCATCGGCTTCCAAGAAGCTTTCCAGTCCGAAAAAGTTGGCCAAAGCCCTTTGATTTTTTCGGTTAACACTTGATTCTTCAGAATTGTTTCACAATTAAGCAGGATCTCTGATACACCATACAAACCAATCACGACTGAAAGTATTTCGATGCCACCTGAGAGATTGATATTTCCAAGCGTGAATCGATCGCGACCGTTCACGATGTCCATACCAATAATGGCTATCAAAAAACCCATAGCGATCATTAATACGCCTTTCACTTTCGAGCCACCGATCATATAGAGCGTGGTGACTAATCCCAGTACCATGAGTCCGAAATTCTCAGGGGGACCAAAGCGTATCGCCACAGAACTCAATAAAGGAGAGAAAAAGGTTAATGCGACCAGTGCTAGGGTGCCCGCAACGAAAGATCCAATGGCTGCAATGCCAAGTGCTGAACCCGCGCGGCCTTGGCGCGCCATTTGATGGCCATCAATTGCGGTGACAACCGAGGCGGCCTCGCCAGGAATATTGACAAGAATAGATGTTGTCGAACCGCCATACATAGCGCCATAAAATATTGCGGCGAGCATGCCAAGACCTGCTACGGGCGCGAGCTGAAATGTTACAGGTAGCAAAAGAGCTAATGCGGCTAATGGTCCGATACCCGGCAAGACACCAACCAAAGTTCCTACAACACTGCCAAGAAAACAGAAGTAAAGATTTTCAGCTGTAAACAACACCGAAAAGCCCATTAGGAGTCCGTTTAATGATTCCATTTACCAGCCCCAAGGACTGCGAGGTAAAGACATACCAAGTAAATGATCAAAAATATACATCACAAAAATCACTGAGGCGAGCGTCACAATTACTGATTCAATGATTCTCGAACGCTCAACAGTCTGTAAAAGAACAAATGTTGTTATGGCAGCCGAAATTGCAAACCCTAAAAGCGGAAGCGTGATTGCCATCGCCACCAATCCGCCGAGCACACCTAAGATTCGAAAGATTGCGCTACGCTTTGGCCAATCTGGATTTTCGACATGGTTTTTCTTGGGTTTGATGACAAGGATCAATCCACAAAGGGTAATGATTGCACCACAAATCATCGGAAAAAATCCGCTGTCAGGTCCCATTGATCCTAACAAGCCAATGCGCCAAGCATTAACCATCGTGGCAAAACCAACCAGCAACCAAACGAAGTTTATTGAGCGTTCAATCATTGTGGTCGAACACCGTGATAAGTGTCTTTCAATATACTGAGTATCGTGTCATAAGATAGTGAAATAGGTGTTTTACCGTTATCTGTATCAATAGTGATCTGTGTCGCATGGTCAAGAGCTGACGGGTCGAATCCAAGTTGACTGAGCCCAGTAGGTAGCCCCGTTGTGACTAACATGTCAAAAACCTTTGAACCCAATTCACTGCATGACACCCCAAGCGCTTGCGCAAGTGGATGCATGTGTTCCGGAAAATGACGGGCATAAAATGCAGCAATATGTGGTAACACCAACGCATGAGAGAGTCCATGCGAAACGCCAAAACTGCCTCCAAGCACATGGGCAATACCATGCTGCAGGGCAAAACCACCGGTGAGTGCCGCACCGGAAAGGTACGCACCATAAAGTAATGTAGTGCGAGAGTTCATATCTTGAGGGTTATTCACCACGCCTTCAAGAGACTGCCCTATGGCTTGAGCGCCCTGATAAGCAGCTTGTGCAATGATGGGGCTACAGGTGTCTACTACAACTGTGTCGATGCAGTGCGCCAAAGCATTCATTGCGCTCGCAGCAGAAACATCAATAGGTAGACCGAGAGTGAGTTCGGGGTCATAGATCACTGTATGAGCCAGCATGTTAAGGCTAGTATGCATACGTTTAATGCCATCTATCGTGATGCCGCAAAATCCTGTCATTTCCGACCCAGAGTAAGTGGTTGGAATGTTGATGATAGGGATTGCAAGTTCAAGTGCTATGCCTTTAGCTAGGCCTATTGAGGCGCCACCACCAACAGCAACTAGACAATCGGCACCCAAATCAGCTGCGACTTTACGACCACGTTGGGCTAATTCGATCGGTACTTGAGATATGGCTTCAGGTAAAAACCCCACACATTTAGCGCCTAAACGTTGAAGAGTTGTTTGTCCAAGCTGATAGCGACCGGGCGTTGAAATAACTAAAGCTCGTGATGCATTGAGAAACTCTACTTCGGCAGCAACAAGTGCGGCAGTCCCTTGTCCAAAAATAATGCGCGGTGGTGTTGCATTAAAAATACCGCCAGGCGTCATAAATCGTTTCATAAATCACCAATCCACGATCGTACCGTCACCCAAAATGGCTGACGTAGCATGTTGAACCTCAGGTTTGAAGGGATGTTTCGCAGCTTCAATCTCGTTAATTTCGACACCCAACCCCGCTCGGTGAGGCACTTCCCAGTAACTGCCTGTTCGTTTTACCTGGCTATCTACTACATCTGAGTACCACGGAACGGCGCCAGTCATTTCCTCTTGAATAACAAAGTTGGGCGTTGATACAGCAAAATGCAGTGCCGCAGCGCCAGCCAGGGGGCCGTTTGGGTTGTGTGGTGCAACACCAATCAACTCAACATCAGCTACCGCGGCGATACGCTTGCCCTCAAGTAACCCACCGGTATGATTGAGATCCGGTTGGATGATGTGGACAGCCTTGCTCGTCAGAACGGGCATAAATTCTTTGAGTCCTACCAACCTTTCTCCCGAAGCAATCGGGCAGGCAGCGCGGCGACTGACTTCGAGCAGAGCAGCCGTGTCTCCGGGTTGAACGGGCTCTTCGCAAAACATTGGATGATATGGAGCAAGTACTTCGATATAACCCAATGCTGCAGCAATCGAAGCGGGCCTGCCATGAAAGTCGATCATGATGTCAACGTTGTCACCGACAGCGGTGCGTAAAGTTTCCATTAGGCGGCCCACATGTTTGCGATCAGGAATACTGGATAGGTGATTGCCATAGGGAATAAAAACCACTTTAAGCGCATCGTATCCGGCTTCAACGACGGCTAAGGCTTGGTCTCTTAGTGCGCCATGGTCAAAAGTTTCATACACGGCAGTCATTTTGCCGAGCCCGAGATGTGTATATAGCCGAACTTTTTCACGGACCTGACCGCCGAGAAGTTTCCACACAGGAACGTTCAAGCTCTTACCAAAAATATCCCATAGTGCATGCTCGATACCGCTGATTGCTGTGGCACCAATAATGCCTAAACGATAATAACTAAATTTATTCATCGCCCTTAGGCATTGCTCAATATCCCGAGGGTCACGCCCAATAAGCAGCGTCTTAAGGTCTTCGACAGTGCCAGTAACCGCTCTCGTTTTCCAGTTTAAGCTGGCCTCACCCCAGCCATATAGTCCAGGTTGATTCGTCAGTACTTTAACGAAAATCCAGTTTCTCATTTCCGCATTGACGACTAGCGTCTGAATGTCAGTAATGCGGATGGGTGTATCAGTTATTTTGTCTCGTTCCATATTTTTTTATATTTATAAAAGCAGTAAAAGTTTATGAGGAGTAGGGCCTCTGAACTAGATTAAAGAGCGGTTCGCCACTGATTAAGCGTCTTATATTATGTGCGATTGCTCGGTACCGTCTTTCAGGAAGATACTTTGACCATGCAGATGAATGCGCAGTGCAAAGTACGTTTGGTAAGGTATCGAATGGTAGGTCTGATGGGGCGGGGTTGTCTTGATCTGTTGATGGGTAGTGCCACCAGACATCGATAACAGCAGCCCCAATAAGCCTCTCTTTTAGAGCATCGTAGAGTGCTTGTTGGTCGACAATCTCTGCACGAGATATATTGATTAAAACGGCATGTCGATGCATCTTTTTTAAACTTGCAGCGTTCAATAAACCACGGGTTTTATCAGACAACGGGCAGGCAATCACAACGAAATCAGATGCGGTTAAAAGGCTATCAAGCTTATCCATCGGGAGTGCTTGGTTGAGTATGTCGAGACCTTCATGTATCGCTGAACGGTTTATTGCGATAATTTGCATGCCAAAGGCATGAGCACGTTTAGCAATCTCTTGCCCAATTCTTCCATAACCAATCAGGCCAAGGGTTTTTCCATTTAGCTCTCCATGGGGTGTTCTTGCTCGGTACAAACGAGCCCAATTTTCGCGACTGAATTCTGCGCACATCTTAGCGAATCTGACCTCAATATCTAGCATGGCTGAGATGACGTATTCCGCAATGGGAATCTCATGCTCAAAAACATTGCATATTGAAACAGACTCAGGAATGCTATGGAAATTAATACCGTCTAGGCCCGCTCCAGGCACATGCAATAGTCGAAATTTTTTCTGATGAATGTTGTCGCGGGAATAACGTAAAGTGATTAAGACATCATCCTCACCCATGTCACGATCATATTCGTCTGTCGTTGCAGCTTCTCTAGGCAAGCCGATCACATCAACGCTTGCCGGTAAAAACCTAAGCAGGGTGTCGCGATGTTTTGCTGATTCACCGATCATAAACACTTTCATTTTTTGATGATACGAAACACCCGTAAAAAGAACAAATGATTTATATTAATTAATTAATTACTTTTTCTACTTAATAGTAAGCTGTCATTTTTTAGGTTGAGACTCATGAATAGAAGACGTCTTCGAGCTTTTATTGCCTTAGCGGAAGATTTGCACTTTGGTCGAGCTGCTGTGCGATGCAACATTACACAGTCTGCGTTAAGTCAACAAATTCGTCAGTTAGAGGAAGAGTTGAATGTTGATTTAGCGCTCCGCACCAAACGTTCCGTATCTTTAACACAAGCAGGCCAAGCTTTTTTAATTGAAGCAAGAAAGATACTGAGAAATATGGACGATGCGGTAAATCTGGTGCGCGAGGTCGGCAGTGGTCGTAGCGGTCAACTCATTGTCGCAGCAACAGCGCCCGCTCTTTTTATTAGTCTGCCTGAAATAATTTATCAGTACAAAAAAGTGATGCCAGGCATACAGGTAATGGTTAGGGAGCTCACGACGACAGACCAAGAGAGCGCATTAAGGTCTGGCGATATCGATGTGGGAATTTGTCATCCACCACTTGAAGATTCGTCATTGCAATGTTCAAAGGTAGCAGAGATATTTTTTGATATTGTGATGAATAAAGATAACGTGCTCGCCAAGAAGCGCAGTCTTTGTCTTAAAGACCTCATCAATGAACGTTTTATTGTATTTTCTAGGGTCATTGCCCCCAATATGTACGATCACGTTATTGCGCTCTGTCAGGAAGAGGGCTTTAGTCCAAAAGTTATTCTTGAGGCCTCTCCCGCACAATCTATCGTTGGTTTAGCAGCATGTGGCGTAGGTATAGGTCTTATCGCTTCTCAGCTACAACATTTTCCTCAGCCGCTAGTCGTATTTAAAAAATTAACCGGACCTGCCCCTAAACTCTCATTAGGCGTGGCCTACTCAACAGCTGTACCCTCAGTCACATTACAAAAATTTGTTGAGGTAGCACAGCGAGTTGGAAAGAATTTGGTGTAACCAGATTCATTTAAAAAAGGTAGATTTCAGAACTATCGACATCTTTAATCTATTATCAATGCCTATTAAATAAGGCCAATGCAGCTGCAGCGGTCATAAACAAGGCACCAAATACTTTGTTCATCGCTCTAAGATGCGAACCTGTTTTAAGCGTTGACAGTATTTTGGCGGCTAAAGCGGTGTAGCCCAACATGACAATAAATTCTGAAGTGCATAGTGTGGCGCCAATAATTAAATATTGGTGCAAAAGAGGTTCATTTAAATTTAGGAATTGTGGCATGATTGCCACCATAAAAATGGTGCCTTTGGGGTTAAGCGCGTTGATTGCCCACCCACGGAAAATCATTTTTGATACGGGTATATTTATTTTTGTTGCACCAGGTAACCCCCAAGATTCTTTTGGGCTGCGCCATTGTTGAACGCCTAGCCATGCTAAGTAGGCGACGCCGACCCACTTAACCACTAAAAATGCAGTATTTGATGTGGCAACCAGTGCACCCAAACCAATGGCAACCAACGTTAGTTGGGTCACAATGCCTAAAATAAAACCAAATGTTTGTGGGTAACTCTGTTTAAAGCCAAAATTTAAGCCTGCGTTCATCGCCGCAACTGCGGCCGCACCAGGCGATAGGCTAATTGCAAACGAAGCGAACAAAAAGGTTACCCATGTGGCAGTTGTCATATCTTTTTGAATGGCCCGTAAAATAAGCTTAATTTATTTTTTTATAGAATCATTATATGACTCAACCTACCGTTCACGTTTTAGCCACTGGCGGCACCATTGCAGGGGTATCTGCCTCTTCCACTACAAGAGAGTATGTCGCAGGGTCAGCATCAATTAAAAGTATTCTTGATGGTGTGCCAGAGATGTTAACAATGGCTCAGATCACATCAGAGCAAGTTTTTAATATCGACAGTGTTGATATGACCGAACACCGTTGGTTGATATTATTCAAAGCCGTTCAACAGGCCTTGGCTCGCACAGATGTAAGCGGTGTGGTCATCACCCACGGCACTGATACCCTAGAAGAAACGGCCTTTTTTTTAGATTTGTTGCATGCTTCACCCAAGCCTATTGTCTTGGTGGGTTCAATGCGCTCTGCATCGGCCTTGAGTGCAGACGGGCCCATGAACCTGTATAACGCCATTGCATTAACTCAAGAGGCGTCTGCTGTGGGGCAGGGCGCATTGGTCGTGATGAATGATCAAATATATAGCGCGAGACAAGTGACCAAGTTTTGTACATCGGGGCTTGATGCTTTTACTGCAAAAGATGGTGCACCACTGGGTCGAATATCGTTTGGGCAAGTTCGTTGGCGTGATGCGCAGGGTAGCGCCACACAACGTATTTTTTCAGGTTTAGCTTTGAACGAAGGTGATGTGCTACCCGAGGTGGCTTTGCAGTTTTGCCATGTTGGTTTTAATGCGGCGTGGCTAAGTGCCATGCTTGAACATGACACACCAAAAGGTTTAGTTTTAGCTGGCCTAGGGGCAGGTAATTTGCCCGAAACGCTAAGTGAAATATTAAATAAAGCCAAACAAAAAGGGGTGGTGGTGGTGCGTAGCACCCGTTTGCCAAGTGGTGCAGTCACCCCCAACTATAACCATTTAGATAGCAAATACGGTCTGATACAAAGTGGCTACCTAAGCGCCGTTAAATCGCGTATTTTGTTGATGTTAGCTTTGCTGCAAACGCATGATCATTTGGCACTACAAACCTTGTTTGATCAACAAGGGGTTTAGTTGTTCGTAGTAAGTGTAGTGGTAACCATATGCGTGTAGAGCAAATAACTGTTGATGAAAAAAATCATAAAGTTGAATGCACTTCAGCAATATCATTCCAAACATCTTGCTCAACTAATAAATTGTTAACCACTTTAAAGCGATCAACAAATCGAATGCCTGCAAAGTCAGTGCCATCTGGCCATCTGCCTTGCAGGGTACCGTGGCAATACACAACGGTGCAATCGCGCTGCCACGATTGTTCTATGCTTTCAATAAACTTGCTCACGTTTTGGTAACGTTTTTGGCCCCATTGCACTAACTCTTCAAGCTGATGAAACACGGCATTACCTGGGAATCGCATGACAAAATTAGGTGCTAAAAAAGTTTTCGCTTGATCAAGTTCACGTGCCTGCATAGCCCCTAAAAATGATCGCACTAGAGCTGCCGCGTCAACTAAGCTTGCATTGCCTTGACTTAGCACACGACCATCGCGCATGTAGGTTGAGGCTTCTACAATAAATGTGATGGTACCGGCTTCAGGCGCAGGAATGACTGACCGCACTGCATCTGAAACGCGTTCGACCAGACGCGCTTGTACGGTTTTTGCGTAGCCGGGTAACAACGTAATGTGTGTAGTAGGCATAATAATTCCTTAAATAATGAGTGCAAAATATATCAGTTGGAATTTTTTTATCGTGCATGTTGAGGGTGCAAGAAACAGCTCAACGAAAGCTCAATTGATACAGGTCAGTCATCGTTCGCATGATGATATTTCAATGTTGATTCAGACTCTGATGGTTCTGGTAATAATTGCGTAACAATCGATTGCGCGGCAATATAACCACCTGCTATAGCGCTCAGTAACCCATTGCCTGATAAGTACCCGCTCATATGTTTACCTGAAACCCCTCGTGCTGCACCACCCGCTGCCCAGAGGTTGGGTAACAATTCACCTTGTATGTTCAATGCTTTGCAATGTTCATCAATATTTAAGCCACCTTGAGTGTGAAACAAGGCACCTGTAACTTTGATTGCAAAGTAGGGGGCTTGAAGGGGGCGCGTGTTTTCTCGGCCAAATGGGTCGGGGTAAGAGGTGCCAAGATTTTCAAGGGTTTGGCGTAATGTGTCGGGGTTGCAGGCGATTACTTGCGCAAGTTGTTCTAAAGTGTCGCACTGTTTAACTGCACCGGCTGCCTGCGCATCACGATAATCTGGAAAGTCTTGCCCCTTTTTCTCAATGGGCGTGTCAAACACCTGCCATGCCACGCTGCTGGGTTGTTGCAATACAGCTAAAGAAGCTTCTGAGTACCCACACGACTCGTCATGAAAACGTTCACCCTTGGCGTTGATTTGCACGCCCCCTTCAACCATCAGTGCCCAGGTAATAAGAATGCTGTGTGGGCTGGCCCAAGAGCCGTGACCTTGATAAGCCGCCATGTCAGCTAATTCAACCCCGAGTTGTAAGCCCCATTGCACGGCAGCGCCATCGTTGCCCGTATGGCCACCAAAGGTGGCGTCAGACATTTCAGGTATGTACTGCTGAACTAGGCTTGGGTTGCCACCATAGCCATTACATGCCAACATCACCGCATCGCAAGCAATGTTTTCCTGTTCACCTGAAGGGCGCTCAATGGTGACGCCTAAAACTTTATAGGCTTCATTCACCCATAAGGTCGTTACGCATGCTGAGGTCAAAATAGGAATGTCTTTGTTCTGACAAGCCTGTTCTAGAGCGTGAATTAACGCTGAGCCTGTTTTAGCGGTGAGCGTATGCATACGGTATTGATGATGACCGGGGTATAAAAAATCAGTCAATATTTGCCATTCAAAGCCATGTTTATTTTCTAAAAAATCAAGTGCTGGTGCAATGGCATCGGTATAAGCTTTAACTAGATGTGGGGCTGCTGTTTGATGTGCTTTGGCTTGAATATCTTGTGCCAGTTTTTCAGGGGCATCGTCAAGACCTAAACGCTGCTGTGCTCGTGTGCCTGCAGCGGGAATAAAGCCTGAAGACAAGCTGGTAGAGCCACTTGGGGTGGGGTCGCGTTCAATGACAACGCAATCAAGTTGATACTTCGATAAGGTCAAGGCAGTTGTTAAACCACAAGCCCCCGCCCCAATAATCACAACAGGTGTGTGAAAATCAGCTTCAAACTGTTGAACCGTTTTAATAAGGAAATTGACTGAGGGCATATTAGAAAGAAATCGTTAAATTAAGGGTTTAACGCATAAGCTAAATAAATGTCGCAAAGGCTGATCAAAGCAAGCATTAATCTAATTTCAACTGCATTTCAATAAAAGATTGGCATGTGGTGACATGTGCCACCGTTTTCATATCAGCCAATGCAGTTTCATGCGTCGTTTCACTGAAGGCAGCGCACCCATCGCTGATTACCCATGTCTCGTAATCACGCATGTGGGCATCGCGCACGGTGCTGGCCACCCCACCATTCGTCACGATGCCACAAACGACCACTTGCGTGATGCCGTTTTTTCTCAATAGCCAATCAAGTTGGGTATTGAAAAAAGCTGAATAAGCAACTTTTTGAACCGCCACATCAACCACAGGTAGCAACAGATCAACACAGGCTTGACCATGACTGCCGGGTGCAAAATCACCTTGACGTAGAAAAGGTCTTAATGTTTTGAGATGCGGTGAAATCATGGGCTGCCCGTCTGAATCAGGCCAAAGGGTAAATTGGCTGGCCACCACGAGCCCGTCCTGACTTTTAATCGCTTGGGCAACTTTGATCACGCGTTCGGGTAGGGCTTGCGCAGCAGGGTTGGTGCAGCCACCTCGAGCGTAAGCACCGCCTTCGGTCAAGAAATCGTTTTGTAGATCAATGATAACGAGTGCAGTTTTCATAAGTGAATTAACAGGTTAATACTAGTAAATTAAATGCGGGCTTGATGTGCGTGACATCACAGCAAACCACATCACAGCGAAGCAAATCAAATCGAGGAATTGGGTTTAATCAGTAAATTTCCCAAATGATCAACGCTTGCAACATGTTCAGGTTCTAACCACACTGTTGTGTCACCTTGTTCAAATATGGCGGGCCCTTGAATCGTGTGGCCAACAGGTAACTCAAGTCGAGCATAGCGCGGTGCGGTGACCCAATGCCCATCTATATAAACCTGCTTTGTGCCCAGAGGTTCAGTTTGCCCGGCCCCTTTAGGCGCCAACCAAGACAAATCAAATTTAGGTCGAACCCCAATCATGGCGTACCTAAGATTCAAGACACGTATGGGAATATTGTTTAAGATACGACCAAAATCATGTTTGTATGTGGTTTCAAAAGCCTGCTGTATGGTTAATTGCGACAACCCTAATAGGGCAACCGGTACGCTAACCGTATGCGTTTGCCCTTGGTACATCATGTCAAAGTCGATGGTTTCTTTGATTTCAGCAAAATGTACACCGGCTGAGTCTAAGCGTGCGCGACATTGTTTAGACAGGCTCTCAATCAACTCTCGTAGCGTTTTAATATTCAGTATATTAAGTGGCACGTTAAGCGTCTGCACGGCATCGTGACGCATGTCTGCCATCACACAACCTAAGGCTGATGTGACACCGGGGTAGCGGGGCACAATGCCCGTCACGACACCGACTTCACGCATCATGGCGCACACATGTAAACCACCACCGCCGCCAAAGGGCATGTAAGCAAAGGTACGCGGGTCGTGACCTTTTTCAATAGAAACCAAACGCATGGCACCTGCCATCTTGGCATTTGCGACCGTCAAAATAGCCTCAGCAGCTGCTAACACTGACAAACCAAGAGGCTTGCCCACATGCGTTTCGATCGCTTGTTTTGCCTTATTAATGTCAAGTGCACCCAATAAACCACCGCCTAACGGGCGTTCTGCCGCAATACGACCCAACACAACATTGGCATCGGTCACAGTGGGGTGATCATTTCCTCGACCGTAGCAGGCCGGGCCAGGGTTGCTACCCGCTGATTCAGGCCCAACTTGCAGCATGCCACTGGCATCAACGCGAGCAATTGAGCCGCCACCTGCGCCGATCGTCTCGATTTGAATCATGGGTGAGCGCACCACCATTCCAAACGCAATACTGGTTTGGCTTGCGAGTGCTGTTTGGCCTTCGGCAATGAGTGAGACGTCAAATGAGGTGCCGCCAATGTCACCCGTAATTACATTGGGGTAACCGGCTTCAGTCGCAATCGCGGCGCAGGCAATCACACCAGCGGCCGGGCCTGACAGGGCAGTGCGAATGGGTAATTCACTGGCTGTTTGTCGCGACATAATACCGCCGTTACTTTGAACGATAAGCAGTTCACCCGTAAATTGTTCAGCTTTTAAATCATTTTCTAAACGCTCTAGATAACTGCCCACAACGGGTTGCAGTGCGGCATTCAAACTCGCCGTTGAAGCGCGCTCAAACTCACGAATTTCAGGCAACACCTCAGCCGCAGAAGTAACGTGGGCATTGGGCCACATTTCTCGCACCACCTTTACTGCAGCGTATTCATTCTCGGCGTTGGCATAGGTGTTGATAAAAAATACACATACCGCTTCACATCCTTGTTCTAACAATTGTTTGGCCGCAACACGTACTTGGTCTAAATTAACGGGCGTCAGTATTTCACCTGTCGCTAAAACACGTTCGTCGACTTCAAGCCGATCACCGCGTTCAATCAAGGGTTCAAAATGACCCCGTAAGCCCCACGTTTGGGGTCGGTCTCGTCTGCGCATTTCAAGCACATCTCGAAACCCGCGCGTCGTTATCAACCCGGTGCGGGCCACTTTACGTTCTAGTAACGCATTGGTACCCACGGTCGTGCCATGAACGATGGTAGTGATAAGGCTGGCACCTTTACTTGGGTCAGATTGTGTTTTTTTAATGCCATTCATAAAACCAATGGCTTCTTGGCCACGGGTTGAGGGCACTTTAATGATTTCAACGCGTGCTTGGGCTTCGTCTAAAAAGAATAGGTCAGTAAAGGTGCCGCCCACGTCAACACCGACGACAACGCCTAATTGATGAGGTTGTTTCATTGCATGCCCTCAACGGTATATTCGCTCACGCTGTCATGCTG
>Ga0209702_10004258_pt1 | contig 21082 bp, 21 predicted proteins | sample FRY01_FD_187210 | JGI IMG/M metagenome (GOLD analysis project Ga0209702, IMG submission 187210) | Freshwater microbial communities from Lake Fryxell liftoff mats and glacier meltwater in Antarctica - FRY-01 (SPAdes) (version 2) | ecosystem: Environmental > Aquatic > Freshwater > Ice > Glacier... | reverse complement strand
TGACTATAGTTGCATCGGTAATCATTGTACTAGTAACGGTTCCCGTGTCGGTTGTATAGACACCATTGGTTACTGTGCCAGCATTACCAGAGACTGTGCCAGTTACATTACCAGTTACATTACCAGTCAAGGCTGCGGTTACTGTACCAGCAGCGAAGTTACCTGAAGCATCACGGGCAACAATAGCACTGGCAGTATTAGCACTAGCAGCGGTTGTAGCCGAATTGGACACCTTAAGAGGAGTAGAGATGGTTGCCAACTTGGTATCAACGATACCTGCAGAAGCATTGATGTCTGCATTAACAATTGTACCGTCAACAATATCGCCTGAGACAATAGAACCAGTCAGCGATAACTTACTATAAGCAATAGCAGCGGACGCATTTACATCAGCATTAAGGATAGTTCCATCTAGCAACATAGTGCTAGTGACAGTACCCGTGTCCGTAAGGACTACTGCAGTACCTAGAATCTTAGTTTTATCTATTGCTGCACTTGCATTTATATCTGCATTTACAATAGTGCCATCGGTAATCATAGCACTGGTAATACCAGTAATAGTATTGCTACCACCAGCAATAGTTTTATTAGTTAAAGTCTGGGTATCGGAGATACCAACAACAGCACTAGTTACTCCGTGAACACTATGAGTTGTGTCATCTTCACCAGCATTATATGTTGCAGCACCAGTAGATTCAGCGTGCAGATTAGCAGCACTAAGGTCACGACCAATAACCATATGTCGAACTACAGCGCCAGCAGAGTGGGCTACACCAGTAGATGCAAACAAACCTGACCCATCAACACCACGAACAATAGTAAGGCTTTCACCAGAGGTGTAGGTTTTTACATATACAATTTCTTCAGAGGCTGTATCTGGGTCAATGACAACACAGAAGGTATCAGTACCTGCTGGTGTCTTACCACCCATAAGGTTAGAACCACTTGTCACAGCCATAGTAGTACCAGTGCTTGTCAAAGCACCCGTTAGAGTAGTTTGCTGAGACCGTGAGGAATATAGTCTAGTTGCCATTTGTATCCTTAAACTGCGTAGTGGACGCGGATTGGGTTTTGTGCTTGTTGATTTTTAATTTCTTCATTAAGACGTTGCTGAAAGAGAGCGTAGATTTGTTTAGTAGTTGAACCTGATGTACCGAATGGTCGCTTACTATCTGTCTCATCTGCCTGTGGACTAACCATTGCAGCCTTGGCAGGGTCTAAGAAAGCAAGCAATCGGTAGATTGCGCCATAAATAACTACATCTTTAATTGATTCTGTAAATCCAGTTTGAGTTGTAAAAGTTTCTGCTGAGGTAGTAAATGTAGATGGTGTCCCGTAATAGACAACTTGAACTGTACGACCAGATGTTGGTATGTCAGCAATAGTTAATGTCTGTACTTTATCTGTGCTAATTGGTGTTGCACCTGTATCAGCAAATGTAGTAAAACCAGCATAGTTAGCATTAGAATCAAATCGGTAGTTACGTATAGGTTGCCATACTTTAGATGGTCCAACTGTTTGATAAGATACTGATTGAATAGATTGAATATTTAAATTACCAAATGCATAGGTAGCAACTGCAGAATTAAATGTAAAACTTGTAGTCTTTAATGATTTGACTTGGCTACCAATTGCATTGATTGTATCGTTGATTGCACGCTTGATTGAAAAACGTGGGAATGTCGGTGAGATAGTTACCTTGTCATATATGGCTGCAGTAGCAGCAGTACTGCCTAGATAACCGCGCCCATAAGGGGCGACTGTTGCTGTATTAGCAAGTCTATCATAAAAATCAACCCATAGCAACTCATCATTAATTTCAATTATACCTTTACCTACATTATCACTAGATGCTAAGGCAAGAGAAGTCTGAGTAGTAGTTGTAACGGCAGCAGTTAAGTATGTTGAGCGGTCTTGTTGGTAGGTATAACCAGCAAGATTAATAAGTACTTCATTAATCATATCGCCTAATGTAGTCACGAAGAGATGCTCCTTAAAGAGTCAACGGCTGATGTGGTTGCAGGTTTGCTAGCAAGTTCAGCACACACAGCATTTAATCCCTTGTAGTTTGCTGGAGTTCTAGCAGCAGTAACCTTGTAATTAAGGGCTGCAATAAGTCCTAAACCAGTTGTGCCTGCCCAAGCATTGGCAGCACCTTGTTCTGCCTTGAATGCTGTTCTGGCAGGGTAAGTACCGCTATTGGCTAAACGATTAAGTTCGGCTACGATTGGGCTACCTGCATTACCTACTGCCATTTATTTTCCTATCTATACTTTGCTGTTTTTTTGGCTATTGCTTTTGGTTGCTTTACAAATTTATTTACTTTTTCTTCTTTTTTGTTGTGCCGCCAACTGCTGCGGTCACGCGCGCTGTTGATGCCTGTTTTTTGACGCGCTTTTCAATAAAAGTTGCTCGGCTTGCAGTACGATTTGCGTCGTTTTGACGACGAACCTGTACAATTTTTGCAGCGGCTGTTACTTCACTACGTGTTAACTTTTTACCTGTTGCTGCTTTTGACTCTGCTTGTACAAGTCTTTTCGTCTTAGCATAACTAACGCTACCAAATCCTTTTGTGGCGTGGTTGCGAGCGCGACGGGCCTTGTCTGCGATTGATTCTGGCATTTTATTTCTCCTTAGAAAGATTATTTGGATTTTGCTTTATTGCGTTTAGATATTGCACTAGCCTTGCTCTTGGCATCAGATTTAGATGATGCACCCCAAGCCTGTAGACTTAGTAACAGACGGGTTGGTTCACCATTAGGCTTGCGTTCTGGTCCAGCATTGCCTGCCATACGTGCCAGGAAAGAGGCTCTACGGGGGTTGTCGCCCGACTTAACGGGTGCCTTGAGAGTTCCACCCTTGTAGGATGCTCTGCCCTTGGCATTTAGCCCACCAGCGGGGTTCTTGCCTTCCTTGCGTGTCCAGGCTGCTGTCATTTTCTTCCTTTGCTCATAGCATCGTAATAGTGTTCATCAAATGAAAACCTCTTCATATGAGGGGCTGTTGCCCCAGTATCACACCAGAGCGGTACTCCTGCTTGAGAGCATTGAGAGAAGAAATAAATATCTTCTCCTACAAAGTTCTTGTCTCCACCAACTTCATTAAAGAATGGCTTAGGACCAAGAGCGGCTTCAATACGTTCAGGCACACTGCGGTGCATAAGCACAAAACCCATACCAGCAGCATCTACTTTGATAAACTTATCTTTAGGTAGCGGATGAATATACTTTAATCCAATAACGCCGTCTTCTTCTACAAAGTTATAGACTGTAGGATTAGGCATCATCAGTGGTTCTTCTGGGTTACTAGAAGTAAAGTAAACACCAGTAAGCAAAGGCTTACTAATGACATCTTTCTTTTTCCACAAACGTAAAAACTTATCAGGACTGATAACAACATCTGAGTCTACCCATAGTAGCCAGTCAGATTTGTTTTCTTCATACCATCTGCGGATAAGTCGTTCGCGTTGTCTGGCAATTTGATTGCCATTACTGCGTAGAGTTCCCTCAAATTTTATACCTGATTTAAGAAGTACGTCTGCTATGCCTTGCATAAACTTACCATCTACTAACCCATTATCACACCAGGCTAGAGTTATAGTATCTTCTTTCATTGTCCCCACCTTTACTACTTTTTCTTTTTATATAAACCTGGATACTTTTTATCTATTGCATCTATTTGATTTTGCTTAGACTTCTTCATACCACCAGGTGAAATCTGACGTTGATATTCTCTAATTGCATCAGGGCCTCTTAGTGGTTTTGCTGGAGCCTTGCCTAGTGGAGAAGGTGTTGCGCCATTACGACTAGGACGTTTTGGAGCAGGAGCCAGTTTAACTGGAGTACCAGGAAGTTTTGTGCGTTTGCCAACTGCTGGTTTTTTCATCTGTGCCATTACTTCTTCTTGCCCATTTTCTTGACAGCGGCTTTCTTCATTACCATCTTCTTGCCAGTCTTCTTGGCTTCCATCTTTGCCATTGCCATACCTTTGGCGCCGTAACCGTATTCTTTTTTTCCAACCATTGGCATTATATTGCTCCTAAGTGTTTCATTACTTCTACCGATTTGGTATTTATGTCTTTTGTTTTAGGCATTGTCTCAGAGTTATAAGGCTTGTTAAGAATCTCTGATGCTTTGTGTGCTTGTTCAACCTGAGCACGGCTAGTGCCTGCTGGTTGTATACCTTGACTTCTTGCATCCCGATAAGCCTGTAACTCGGAAGTCCATTTCTTATCAGAAATATCTCTTACTGCATCTCCACTATTTAGTTCTAGTGTCATTACCTTGCAACCAAAACAACCTTCAACATACTCAGGATGTTTTTGTATCTGATGTAAACTCATTTGTCCCTACTCTACTACAAAGTTTGCTGATGTAACTCCAACACCACCTGCTATAAGTGCAGTTCTAATTGCCTCTGATATACCTTTGTGCTCATAACCACCACGATAAATAGCATCATAGTCATCTAGTTCAGAATCTAATAGGTAACGTCTTTGAGTATATGTAGAACCTGTAAGGGTAATAGTTATACCCTTATTTAGTTTATAGAAACTAAACAGGCGATGCCCACCAGCAGGTCCTTCACGGACTATCGGTGTTGTAAATGTATACGTTGCCATTAGTTCTCCTTAATGAACTTACAGCAAAGCAGGAAGCACGTGCTGTGCTCCTGCTCTGCAGTCAATCAATTAAGCGATTGATGAACCTGATTCGATTCGGTACAGTGCTTCTTCACGGTAGCGTGCAAAGCCAAGTACGCCGTACCAACCCATTGGGCGGTGACGCATTAACTTGTCAACTACTGGTCCGATTACTGTGTGTGGCTCTTCTGCAACTGCCTCTGCCAATGCTTGCTGTCCGCAAAGAATTGTGCGATAGACACGTGCAGATGATGCGCCATCTGTTGCGTTGTGCAAACGAGCAGACTCAACAAAGTAAGCACCTTCGTATGAGCCGATTTCTCCAGCCCAGATGTTTTCATTGCTGTTGTACTCGTGTGGCAAACGCCATCCGCCTGCGCCTGTTTCGGCACGTAGGTCGTGTGATACTTCTGGGTGGATACCAGCCCAGTACATTGAACCCTTACGGGCAACTGACTTGTTAGCACGTAACTTAGCAACTGCCTTGCGGAGGTTGGCTGAAGATAGTGTTGCTGCAGCGGTAACTGTAGCAGTAGATGTAGCAGTTGAACCAGAGTAAATTACGTTGGTTCCACCGATAAGTACTGCGCTTACAATTGAGTCAATAGTATCTGCAAGGTTAAATGCAATAATATTGGCAATGGCTGGGTCTACATCAGCAAGGCTGAAGAGTTCCAGTGCACGTGTTACAAGAACAGAGTTACCATACTCAGCAAGAGTAATGGTTGTAGATGTTGGCGTAGACATTGCTACGGCATCTGGGTCTGTGCTTTCTGTTAGTGCGGATGATGCTACTGATAGGTCAACATAGCGTTGTAGAACAACTGTTGAACCTGGTACTGCAAGTTTAGCGGGTTTCTTATCTGCGACAGAACGAAGTAGTGGTTCTGAGCGGAGAGCGAACTCTAGAAGACGGTCATATGCCTTCTGAACTAAACCTGCACCACCTGCTGTGCCTCCAAAGGAAGCAGAGCCTGTTGATACAAAGGCGTTAGCCATATCGTCACCTCCAAGTGACTAGTGTGAATGATGATTAAGAGTTGTAAATCATAGAAATAATCTCTTCTGCAGATTGTGCATTAGCGATTTTCATTTCTAGATTTTCAGCCCTGTCTGGTGTTAAAGCGCCAGAAGTTACAATGTCTTGCTGCCGTAAGGCAGCACGGTCAATAGTATCTTCAGACTTTTCTTCGTACTGCACTTCTAAACCAAAGACTTCAGCGTTATCTTCAAGATAGTTAAGAACACTCTCTTCAGTGATTTCGCCTTCTAGTTCTTTAGCAATGATGCGTGCAGCCTTTGGGCTTACACCATTAGTTTCTAGGACCTTCTTGATGATTGATTCTTTTTGCGCTTTAGAAAATCCATCAAGTTGTTCTGTGAGTTCTTTGAGACGCTTCTCATCTGCTCTGGCTTTTTTACGCAACTGTTTAATTAAGTTGTTATCATCCATTGGCATATCCGTTGCATCTTCATCGTCTTCTTCATCCCAGTAGTTGTTGCTCATAGCAACCACCCTTCTATTCGTTGTAGTCGCAAGCCACAGGTTCTAGTCGGGGAACTAGATTGGCTCTTGCTATCGGTCTATTACGCTGACGGGGCCGATGGGTCCGTTCAGGATTCTATTTGTTTAGATACTACCTGCGATAGAGTTTTTGCTTAAGTATTGAGTAGAGAATGCGCCTTTTGCTAATCCAGCATCAGCTTCAAAAGTAGCACGTTCTTTAGATGCTAAGCGATTACGCTTTAACTTAGCCTCTGCTGATTGACCAAGAAATTCTTGTTCAGCAATATTTTGGTTATAGCCAATATTATCTTCTTTATAAATATTAGATAGTTTTGTACCAGTTGGTAATACTTCAGCAACATCTTGATAACCAACCTGTGCTTCGGCATAGGTAACGCCTTGCTTTGCATATCCTTCTGCTGTCATAGCATTAGTTACAAGACCTTGTTGATTAGCAGCAGCACCAATTTCAGCAGAAGATACCTTTATCTTAAGGGTAGGTAGTGTTGCATCTGGTGATAAAAAGTAACTTACTAAATCTTGGTTAGTTAGTGAAGGATAAAATCTCCTAAAGTTATCAGCAATTGACTTATCCATATTTTGAACACGGGTTACGGCAAGGTCAATACGGTCTTTAAACTCAGTTGGAGACAGATTGTTTGTCATATACTCTGCAAACTTCTTTTGATTCTCTTCGCGATTTAGACTAAGCATGTTATTTAAACCATATGCTCTAAGTGTTTCAGCATATGAGTTTTCATTAAACAAATATTCGTTTTCATTAAGGGCATTAAGCCCTTTATTAATACGAGTAATGTTTGCAGAAAAACGTTTAGTGTAATCAGCATTGTATGCTTCACCAGTCTTGCTCTTAGGATTAACACTACTATCGTATTTAACTTTAACAAATGCTTCGTCTGCACCAAGACCTTCTTGCATAAGTTGAGTCATAATGTTAGCAAGTCCCTCTAATCCATAAGATTGAAGAACAGAGTTCATTACAGAAAATGCATTCCTAGTTTCAGATGTTATTGCATTTTGACCTAATGTACCCGTAGCAGTACCTGTACCCGTAGCAGTACCTGTTCCCGTAGTTTTAAAACCCGTACCAGAAACAAGAGTTCCTCTAGTATCATAAACATTGCCTGATTCAGTTGTACGAGTTTTGGGAATAGGCGTTCCAATAGGGAATACTTCTCTATAAGTTCCTACTCCACCTGCACCTGAGCGAACAAACTCAATGGTTGCCCCCGCTGATGCGCCTTCTTTTGTTAAGGCTGGCTTAGTCTGGTCTTTGTATCCTTGAGTAATTCGAGCATTTGCCTCGGCTGCTGTCTCATTTCCAACTCTAGCAGAACGGTCTGTACTTTTAACTCCAGCAGCAACTTGTTGTTTTGTAACAGTATCTAATAATACTTTTTCATCTAAGGATGTTCCATCACCATCTACCTGCATTATACCTGGGTTAATAGGCATTATCCCACCAATCCAAACGACTTAAGAAATGTGGTAGTAAAATCATTAGTAATACTATGTGCTTCAGGTGTTAATCCCCATTCAGGTTTAGCCTGCATATCACGGTCAAACTGTGCAATGCTTTTTCCAGAGTTAAGAGCATCCATAACATCTTTATCTTGAGTTGATGTTTTAATAGTTACACCTAACTTGTTTGATTTAGAACGAGCATATTGGTCAGCAACTTCCATTACTGTTCCACCTGCTGTGATATGGTCTTTAAGATTAGGATACATTGTCATACTTAATTGACGGATACGTTCTTCCTGTTTCTTTAAATAATCTGTTTGACCTAAACCAGCAACAACATATTTTAGTGCATCTGATGCTGACATTTGAATACCGTATGCAGAAGCATATGATTGCAAATCGGTAATATCTAAAGCAGCACGGCTGCCTTTGCTAGATGATAGCAACGCATCAACGTCCATACCACCAAGAGATTTTTTGGCTACTTTGACAGCAATAAGAATACGGTCAGATTCTTCAAGAACAGAACCAGTATAAACTCCATCTTTTTCTGTACGTATTGCTTTGCTTTCTCTTTTATTTAACTCATCAGAGTATTCATTTAATTCTTCTGGAGTTGAAGTAGAACCACGAAGGTCAAGTAAGTATTCATCTAATTGCCTTTTGGCATCACCACGTGTAGTGATAACCTGATACTTGTTTGTCTTGCTACCACCAGTACCACCTGCACCACCACTCTTCATGGTAATAAAAGAAGTTATTGGTTGTATTGTTTTTGCTCCACCAAGTTTGGCACTTGATACTACACTTACAGTGTATGCATCAATCATGTCATCAAGACCCTGCCACCAGTCAATTGATGCTGCTGATTTAGCAGTTAAATAATTTGCATTAATTAGTTGTTTTTTTAGTGCATCTATACCGCCAGGTTTAGAGGCGTAAGCCTTTACGTAAGCAGTACGTGCTGTATCAACACTACCAAAGTCCTGGGCAATAGGTTCCCCATTAGGGTCATTAGGGTCTGGAAGAGAAACAATATATACTTGATTACCACCAGGTGCAGTAACAGAACCATTTGCATTAAGACTATAGGTATCATAGTTACCTAAGTAATCATCAGCCTGATTTGTATTACCTTCAGCAGTATCACTCTTTGGAAGCAGAGCATCACGTGCTGCTAAAGCAGCATTGTATTTATCTCTACCTTGTGACTTAATAAGCAACTCGGCATTTATTACTGCTTGTTCAGCAGCAATAAGTTTATCTTTGTTGCTTTTTTTATCCTTAACTGCATCTTGTTTAGATTTTTCAAACCTAGTCTTAGCATCTTGTTTAGATACTGCTGATACTACTTGCCTATATCTGGCAGAAACTGAATCGTATTCTTTTTTATAATAATCATATGATTTTTTAATTTGTGCAGAAAAACGACCAGTTTTAGGTTGAGTATCATAAACTCTTTTAGCCCTTTTATAATTAGACTCAAGACCAGGCTTGCCCCCAATACCCTTGAGAATGTACTCAAGTTCTTGCTTTAGTTCATATGAGTCTTTAGTCATTATCGTATCGCCTTAAATGCATAGGAGGAATCACGGGAGTAGAAGTTAAGAATAGATTTAAAGATAGCACGGTTAGCCTCAGTAACATATAAGTCACCAAGCATTAACTCTTGTAGACTTGCTTCAATTTGACGTTTTCGTTCTCTCTTAAGTTCTGTCTTATTAATAGCATTAACAAGATTTGGATTCTTAGTAAATGCCATAAAGTCACGCATAAGTTCTATAGCAATAGACATACGTTGACGTGTTGCTGGTGGTACTGACGTTTTTGTATCATTGATAATCTGTTCAACACTAGCAAGCATTGTTTCTTCTGTGCCTATGTTGTTACCTCTACCAATCAACGCCTGATTAAGTAAAGGGTTGGCAGCCTTAAGTGCTGCACGTGCATCGGCTGCTTCGTTAATAAGATTTGCACGAAGTTGTGGGTCCGACATAATCTTTAATTGTTCTTTTTCAGCATTACCAATATCATAATAACGCTGCTTGTCTTGTGCTACCGCTAGGTCATCATAGTATTCTTCAAGTGTTTTATCTTTAATTAAACCAGCAGCCTGAATCCAGTTATAAGAACCAGAACTAAAATCACCTACTTTAGGTGCAAAGATATATGCGGCTGAGCCGTATGTATCTATCATGCCCTTATTACGGATAGCCCAGTTCTTTAATCCTTCAGTATTCTTTACAACTACCTTACTTGTTTTCTCTGTACGTGAGATAGTATAGATAAGTTTGCCTGGATTATTACCCATAAAGGTAACTAATGCTTGTTCGTATGGGTCTACAACATCACCATTGTTAGTCTTGGATATACCATCTAGGAGTTCAAAGAACTCAGCACGTAAACTAGTAACGCCAACACTCTTTAGATAGTCGGGAACCTCAACGCTTTCAGCCAACTGTGGTGCTACTGGTGCAAACAAACCTAGCAAGTTACGCAAGAATACAATGTTATGTGCAGATATACGTATGTTCTTTAAGTACTCAGCCTTCTCAACATCAGTTGCATCTGGTCTTAAAGATATACCATTGGCTGCATTATAAGCAATAGCCTGTTGTGCAGCAGTTACCTCTTGTCTTGACTTTTCATCAAAACCAGTTAACGCATATATCTTTTGCAGACCAGAAGGAACAATTGCTTTAGTAAGATTGATGTTATCACCAATGTTACCTAGTGCAAATGTATCAAGACCTTCACCAAGTGCAGTACCATATGGTTCAAGATACTTACCAATAAATGGAATCTGCTCTGGAGCCATGCCAAGAAAGTTCTTAACACCAATTACGCTTAGACCAGCAATAGGACCAGAGAGCGTAGGCAATCCAGCATCTTGTGAGAACGATGGATTTAACATGTTTAATTTAAGAGTAAACTGATTAAACTGCGGTTGACGATAATTGTCATTACCAGTTAATACACGCATAGTTGCATCAGTTGCTTTAAATAGGACATTATCCATAGGCATAACTACATATGCCATACCATTCTGGTCTTCATGAATACCACCACTAGCATCTAAACCAAGATGCGCCAAGCGCATACGGTATAGAACCCGCGGAGATACATCCTTCATGCGATATATACGGCGATAGAAGTCTTCTGTTGCACGATAGTAGCGACCCACTGTACGTGCAGAGTAAGAGAAGTTAGAACGAATATTAGGATTATCAGCATACTTAAGAATAGTATCTGCTGCCTCACGTAGTGAGATTTCAGTAAAGTGTTTCTCCGCTACAGCCTTTTGTAGGTCTTTAATTCTATCGTATTCTTTAGTTCCTTTAACAATACTAGAACCTTGAGTAATACTTTCGGTTAACTGGCGTGTCATTTCTCTTTCTGCGCCAGCATACTTTTTACGAACAGCAACGTAGGCAATGTTAATTGCTGGTTGACGGAATATACCAGTAACTTGCTTGTCCATTTGCTCAAAGCCCCAGTTACCAAACCTGCGATAAATACTTTCAATATCACTACCAAAATCAAGGGTAGTATTAACGTCTCCTTGGATTTGGAATCCTTTTGATGCATCATGGAAATCATCTAGGCTAATTCCAGCAGCAGCCTGACTCCATGTTGCCTGGTCACCTGCCTGACCAGATTTACTTTGTAGTGCTAAAGAGATTTCTTTTTTCTTTTTACCCATGAGTAATAGCAAATCATCATTAAATACAGATAATTCAGTTGAACCGTGAAAAGTATCACGCATATCTAAGAATATATTTGATATTTGACCGCGTGCAATAGTTCCATCGCTAAGTCCTAATGCTCTACCAGATACAGTATCCATAGTATCGCCAAGGAAGTTACTTACTAGAGCAGGGTCATAGACAGTCCATGTTTTGCTGACTGGACTGTAAACAAAACCAACTCTTTCCATACCTTCATCTATTGCTTTTACGAAATCATCTCGCGTACGTAATGCATCATATTTTAGAAACACTTGACTAGGAACAAAGTATGGAGAATTACCTTTTTTTACTCTATATTTATTACCAACAAATAATTTATACCATTTTTCAAACTGTACACCAGCAACTTGTCGTTCACTTAACTTTGAAGTGTTAACTGTTACCGTCTTGCCGTACATTTTAGAACCAAATTCAGCAAATGCTTGGTCTAACATTGTTGGTGTAATGATGTTTTGTAATACCTTATCACCAAACTCACCAGAAAGACCAGTTCTACCAATAAGAGACTGAGCCATACTATCGAGTGCATCAGGTGAATACTTAAATGCTTGAAGCAAGTATCCTAAATCTTCTTGATTTCTAATGTATGGACCATACATCTCAAGAATAGACCTACCTACGGCTTCTCGTTTTTGTAAACTTGTAAGTTGAGAGATGTCAAGGTTTTTTTCTAATGCAAATATTTCAAGAGCCTCGCGACGAGCGTGGTCGCTAAGGGCTTCTTCTGGGTTAATCTTAATTTTCTTACCGACTTTATCAATAAGAGTACCTTCAGGTGCTACACCAAATAATTTTTGAATACTAAGTTTAATTGGACCAGTACTTGTAGTAGAACCAGTAAAGGTTCTTGAAACATTAGACATCTTACGACCCTGTAGGGTAATAAGATTTAATATATCGCGTGTAGGTGCAGTTAATAAGTACATTGTCATTTCGTCAATAGATGAACGTATACCTAGACGTGGTAATAGTGTAAGAAAAGACCACACGTCAACTAATTTTTTAGAAAAATCACCTTGTACCGCGCCACCAATGGCTTCAACTGAAAACTTTTTTGACTTAATCTGCCATACCATTGAACCAATTTCATTGTAAGGCAGTGCACCAACAGCATAAGTTGCTTGATAACGATGTAGATTACCAATGTTAGTTGCAAGTGCATTACTACCATTATTAGCAATAATATGTTTTGGTATATCACCGATTAATTCTTTAGGAACTACTCGGTCTACCTTAGTTCCCATGCCAACACCAATACCATACTTCTGACGAAGTATTGTAGCAATTAATTCATCGCCTTTAGCATGTCCACCAAGACCCATTGAGTACATAGTTGCAGCATCAAGGTTACGAAGTATAACAAACTGTTGGTCAACACTTGCGGCAAGAAAATGCTCTGTTAATGTCTGTGCCATATCACGTGGAAGAATTTGACGAGCACGAATTGTAAAGTTTTCAGCAGTACGTGCAGCACCTAGTCCAACTTCTACCTCTCGACCCAAAGGGGAGCGAGCAGCAAGTTGCCCAATCTTCTGCAATTTCCAACCAAGAATTTCAGCAGTTGCATCTTGAATAACTTTAGTATCTTTTTGTTGTAATACCTCAGGTCGAGATAATAAATTAACAATTGGTTCTGTTGCTGCATTTCGTTCAACAGCAGTACGTCCTTTAGTTACTTTACCAGCAAACTCTTGTGGAGTAGTAGCATTAAATACACTATCTAAATACCTAGAAAAACTATCATAAAGATTACGTGTAGTTCTGGCAACAACAACACCATTACGTGCATAACTTATTCCGTTTATTCTACCAGCCATAAGATAGTTTAAATTTTGTGCATTAGTAAAATACTTTTCTGCTGATGCTGCATCATAAACTCTAGCAGTTGGCTCAGCAAATGCATCAATTACTATACGGTCATTATAACCAGAAAATCTTTTACCAATTTCTTCAAAGACTGCACTTTTTTCACCTTTAGTTGGCGCTTCTGCAAACTTTTGAACTAGTGGTCCAATACCATTGTCCCAGAAATTAGTTAACTCTGGATTATTTCTAAATGCATCAGCAACAACAACATCTGCTCTAGCACCTGGTTTATTAAGTTGCTGAGATATTGTTGCTGCAATTCTGTCACCCTTAGTAACACCTTTACTTAAACCACCAGTCATCCATGTCAATGGGTCAACTGCAATCTGATACATAAAATCAACCTTGCCAGATAAACCTTTAGCAAAAGAACTAGGTTTTGTGTATACACTAGGGTTGCCGTCATCATCTAGCATACGAGCAAGGTCACGACCTGGGCTAATCTGTGTAAACTTAACGCCTTCAAGTACTTCTTTAAAAGCATCTGGGTCATTGTAGGCTTTCTTGATTGACTCAAGTAAGTTACTATCAACACTGCCATATGCTTCTACAATTTCACCAGGTGTTTTGCCAGCAAGTAATCCTTTTGCAACTTCAACATCGTACTTACCAAAATAATCTGTTGCTTCTTTTAAAGCACCATTGTCGTAGAGACTACGACCATCCCAGCCATCTGTCCAAGTTTTTACAGAAAATAATTCAGCACCTTGATTGACTTGACGACCAACAGCGTATGGCAGATTAATAATACGATTATATGCTCCACCTAATTTAAACAAACCAATAAGTGGAGAAGCAGCAACTTTAAATGCTCCACCTAAGAAACCTTGTACTTTATCAGCAACAGTTTCAGGTGGTTTCATGTAATCTGCTTCTTTAAAAAGAAACTTTAACTGGTCTTGGATGTTAATATCAAGTGAGTCATAACGTTTACGCGCAGCCTCAACGTCTAACTTTGCAAGTTCACGATGTTGGTTAATTGAATAACTCATCTGCTCTACTTGATTAATTTGTTTAGGGTCTAAGTTAGCGTTCTTAGCGGCACTGTAAAGGTTAGGTGAGACTGAAGCAACAACTGGATTAATCTTATACATTAATACCCGTTGTCAGTAAGTTGTCTATAAATTAATTCTGCATCTCCTGATGCATCAAACTGTGCAAGTTGACGAATAGTATCTGCAAGAGATGGTGCATAGTTAGGCATACCACGCATTGCCTCTAACCCTGGACCTGCACCAAATGGATTACCAGCGGTAACAGCTTCATTAGGGCGCTGAGAAAGCGCACTTAATGGAGTAATATCCATAGTAGGAAAAGGATTGCCAGCCATAGATGCTGCACCTTGCATGTCATTAACAGATTTGTTTTGACCGTATGGCATACCAGTATACTCTTGAGTTGGTTGTGTCATTCCGTCAATGGCTCCGCCATCAGTACGTTTTGATAACATGCCTGGACCAGAAGTAGGAGCAGGATTACTTGGTTGGCGGTATCCGCCGCTGTTTTCATTACCTGCCATTAGTCATCGTCCTCTTCTTCTAAATGATTTAAAATATCAGTTTTGTCTGGTGGTTGTACCCAGTCAGGGTAACTATCTTTAGTAGATAAAAGCCATAGTGCATTCTCTACTGCAAAGCCAGCCTTACGTAAAGACTTGTAGTATTCGTTTAACCAAATTGAATGCTGGTCTAACTTAGAATAAGTTTCATCTGCAACAGTTTTCTTTTTTCTAGTTGCCATGAGTTACTCCTTAAATTGCTCGTTGTCTTTGTACTGTGGCTCCGCCACGTACTGCGCCTGTGCCTGTCATTGTTGCTAACATAGTTTGTAAATCTGGTCTTCCCTCTAACTGTCCTTGAGGTGCGCCTCCTGCTGGAGGGACTTCAGGAGCAGCGGGGACAGGTTGCTCAGACTGTGCTTCCACACCAGCAGGAGGGTTTTTAGGCTGGAAGACTTCTTCAATAATGTCTTCAATCTGTTTACCCTTTTGACGACCTCTAATTGTTTCCGCAATTTTGCGAATCAAATCAGATGGGTCTTGTCCCTGAGTTGCCATCTGCGGTATAGCCTGAGTCATTGCAGCAAGTGAACCAATAAGTGAGTCACGCATTTTTTCAATTTCAATTTTTTCTTGTTCAAGAGTTACGTTTACATTAAACGGTAATTCTCTCATAGCCATATCTTTGGAAATTAAACCCCCACCAAGTGCTTGTAGCATAAAGATAAGACCTTGGGCTGGGTTAAGACCAGCCAACATTCCATAGCGGACATCTGCTGAATAGTCACCCTTGATGTCTTTGCTTGGCTTGTATACCACTTCATATGGAGAACCAGCATCAACACCGCGAATAGTTTTTTCTGTAGGAAAAATAGACTCATCAACTTGAAAACATAAACCAATTATGTCACGAAGTGTTGCTGCAAAGATTGCTTGTGCAGATTTAACTTGAGTATCAAAGGCCCCCATAAGAGCCTGAACACCTTGTCCAGTAACAACAGATGCATCAATATTTCCAGTACGGCCTTCAGGATAACGAGTACCAACTCTAAGTTCTTGATTAAGTACTTGTTGTTCAGTAAATGCACCCGCTGGAACATTAAGTTCAACACGACGTACACCTGCTGGGTTATTAGTACGGATAACAGAGTCTCCGCCTAGTTGTAGTTCTTGTACATCTTGCGGTAAAACAATTGGTGCTTGTACTGATTTTTCTGCTGCTTCCATTGCAAGTAATGCAAATCTATTTCGAAGCAATTGAATACCAAGTACGTCATCAAACTGTCCACGCAACTCGCCATCAATAGATGGCTTGCGTGCTACAATAACCATCATCTTACCAAGAGGATTTTTTGCTTGTGAAAGAACTAAATTACCTTTAGTTGGTAAGAATATAATTGATTGGTCTTTATCATAATAGCGTATTACTTCAACTTGATGATTAAGGTCTTGCTTATAACCATCTGGTCCAAGAATTGCTCTATCATACTCAGGAAATTGTGTAGCCAATTCACCAAGTGTCATCATATATCTTTTAGCAAACGCCACACAACGACCATAGCGGTCAAATTCTGGGTAAGCCCCAATTGGATTTTCTATGCGGATTCGTGGGAGTTTTGCTTCTTCGTCTAATTCTATAACGAAAGGGACGAAACCATATGTAATGTACCAGTCAGCACCTGAGTACATCTGTACCGATAGGTCTGAGTGTTGAAAGTAATTAGATGCAATACGAGTACGTTTGTCAGCAAAAGTACGTGCTCTATCTGATACTTGATTAGCAGCAGAACAGTTTACCGCTGGAAGCGGAGCCATAACTTCAGATAAATCACGTGCAACAATATCAATAAAGTTTGCAACTACGTTTGCATCTACACCACCAGGAAAAAAATCAGGATATACTTCTGAGATTCTTCCTTTGCGTACGGCTAGGACATCAAGGTTGCGAGCGTCTCGCTCTGCATTACGATAGCGCAGAGCCTGAACTCTTGCAGCAATTTGTTCCATTGATAACATTTAAGTCCTATTTTCTTTTTGGGAGTGGTGCTTTCTTTTTTGCTTTTATTAAAGCACCTTTAACTCTTGCTCTTTGTACTAGTTGTTCAACTTCTTGAGTCTTAGGTGTAGATGGTGCATTTGCTGCTTCTTCACGAATTGCTCTAACACGAGTACGTTCTCTTGCAGCAGTAGACTTTTTCTTTGCTTGTTCTACTGTTAATGTTTTACCACTGGGTTTAAAACCTTTTACTTTATCAGTCTTACTTTTTAATGCTTCGCTAACAGTTCTTTGTGCTTCTTGTTCTGCTTTTGCTGAAGCAGATTTTGTATCAGCACCTGCTAGTTTTGTTCCACCAGCAATACGTCTTTTAGTTCCAAATTTTGTTACAACAGTCTTACCACGAACTTGCATGGTTTCTGCTTGCTGACGAACAATTGCAGGTTCACGAGTATCAATTGAAGGTTGATTTGCTCTATCAGTTTTATCGTATTCTTTAGCCTTACGAGCATCAAGTTCAGCACGAGTAAAAGTTCTGCTTTTCTTTGCAGATGTAATCTTAGGTCTTTTGGGATTGACCTTAATCTTTTGCGCTTCTTTTCTTGTTTTCTTAGCAGCAACTCTGCGTGCAATCATTGCTTCTTTTGCTTGTTCAGGAGTTATTCTGCTTTTGGTTACAGGCATTTCACTTTTACTTATGCCTTTGTAACGGTCATACAAATCTTTTGCTGGGTCTGTTTTTTCTTTTGTTTTAATAGGAGTACGGTTTTTTCTAGAAGATTGACTTACTCTAGTATCAATCTTAACACGTTCACGTCTAAGATTTCTTTCTTTAACTACTAACTTTAATTCTTTTTCTAACTTATGCTTTAGAAACTCTTTGTTAGTAGTACCACCTTTGCTTACAATAGGCAAGGCTTGACGTTCTACAATTTTTTTAAGGGTTGGTTTGCCAACTAATGCTACAAGTTTTGGGTCTGGTTTAAGTAATTCTAAAACAGTCTTAACTACTTTAATTGGATTAGCCATAGTTACCTACCTATATTTCTATATGCCTTTGCAACATACTTAGAACCTTTTTTAACAATACCAGCGGTAGCACGTGCTGCTTTACCGTAAGGTATTGCATACATTGCAACATCAAATGCACTCTTAGGCATTAAAGCATCAGCAACTGCCATGACTTTACCAGTCTTGCTATTAGGATTAATTGGAGTAGCATTAATTTTAACGTTAGTTGATTTACTAGTACGTGACATAATTACTTGCCTTGAGATTTACGAATTTTATCTAATTTCTTTTTCATTGCTATATTGCTTAATCTCCTTGCTTCATCAACCGTGCCGCCTTTAACAACTTTAACGCCAGATTTAGGTGTAGCAAGTTTTGTTTTTGACACAGTACTTAATGCTTTTGTTGATGCTTTTTTAGCGGCTGTTTTTGCAGCCTGTTGTTTTGCATATGCATTAGCAGTTGATTTGCCGATAGTTGCTTTAATGATTTGTTTACCAATTGATGTTGCGATTCTCATTTGATTATTCCTTATCCGTAGGTTTCTTGCCATTGTTCCGCAAATGCTTCATCAAGATTGATTGCATAACGGTTATCCATTTGTGCTCTAGTAGCCCACCGATTGGTAGCATACATAGATGTGTTACTTGATTGTTGCATTAATTCGCGGATGCGAATGACTGCAAACCATAACGCCATAACAGTATCTGTCTTACCTCTAGTGTTAGGTCTCCAGGTTAACAGTTGCTGAGTTAGGGCTTTGATACCTTCGCTTCCCTCTGATGAGGGTAGTTCAATAATGTTATTCTTTTGAAACTTATCTTCGCGGATAGTGCCAAAGAGGTTAGACATTGATGCAACACCAAACGAAGTGTCCCATTTGTTCTTCCCTGTGAAGTGCGCGTCAAGGCGTACGCCGTATGCAGCAAGCCAGTTTCGTAGTTCGTCATCTAATGAATATGCTTTCTGATGAGCGTTGATTTCAACTCTAAACTCTTGTGGTTTATATTTAATAACCAACTCTTCAATACAGGCACGAATTTTTTGCGGGGTAGGCTCTTCCATGTTTACACAATCAAGCACATAGATTCTGCCATCTGTACGGTTGTAAGTACAAACAACAAATGCAGCATTACCTGCCATAGCAGGGTCAAAGCCAATTACAGTAAATGCTTCTACTTGAGGGGGGTGACCCGCGGCTCCCGATTTAAGTGGTCCGCGTTTTCGCATTCCGTTGGTACTTCCCGATACGAGGGCTGGTGGAAAAATGGAGTCTTCTTGGATGTCTTCTTGTTGGTAGACAAGTGCCCACGTAGAGGGCGTAACTTCTGAGCGTCGCTTTGAAAGGGTTTGTCCGTCCCATTTGGGGAAGAAGCCGTTTTCCTGAGCAGTTGCATCATCGCCATCCCACGGTACGTCTGACTCTTTCCATAACGTAACCCAATCCTGCGCTTTGTTTTTATACTCAAGTACAGCAGGCATACCCATATAAGTAAAAGGAGTCTTGCCGCCCGACCAATGCTTTGGATTACGAAGTTCTTTATATAAATCATTTGGTGCAATTCGTGTCCCTACTACTAACAGTTTACCATTTTTACCCAGACGGGTAATAACTTCCTTCTGTAGCCAATCCATCTGCTTTTCCCACTCGTGGGCGTTGGCAGTAGTAATGCAGTCATCTAGGATAATCAGGTCAGCACGGGCACCATAAATCTGACCACCCATACCCAAGGCTTGCAGGGTTGGGTCTTTCTCAGATGAGTTACGCGCATCGCCCCCAAGGTAGACAGTATCGGTACGCCAAGTATCAGAGTCACCTTTCCAGCCGCCTTCTGGACCGTAAGCGGTCTGCAGTTTTAGCCAGCGTGGATGTGATAGTCGTTGCTTAATAGCATATACGAACTCGCGTGCCTTATTCAATGTCTTTGATACCACAATGATGCGGATGTTAGGATTGAGAGCGATGCGGTAAGTTGAGTAGTTTACCGTGATAACGGTAGACTTAGCGTGCTCAGGGGGCACGTTGACTAACAGGCGGTTATTCTCACCTGGTTCATAAATCATACTAGGGTGTAGCCACGAAGGTTCATTACCCTCTAGTAGGTCAATCCAGTCCTGATGATGGGGAAATACCATCTGGTCTAAAAATAACTTAGAGAAATCCTTGAAGGGGATTGACTCTTTCTCAAGACCTAATTCTGTAAATGACTGCTTTGTGCCAGATGCCTTAGCCTCTTCTAACTGACGGGCAAACTCTGGGTCTCTGGCTATCCACTGTCTTACGGTATCTGGTTTCTTACCCGCCGCACTCATAGCGGCTTTGACAGATACCCCTGCCGCGACCCTTAAGAGGACATCTTCCTTGGCTTGGGCTACCCCTTTAGAGGCATGGTGCTCGGCACCGCTTTTGAATCCAGCCATCAGTTGTCCCATCGGTTAGGCATCAACATATCCCATTACTTAACACTCCTTGTGTTAGGTTTTCTATTCCCCAACCTTGCCCCTAGCAATAGCGGCACATTGATAAGTTGCCTTTTGCATAGTTTTTTCTTGAGTCTTTGCATAAGCCTCTATATCTTTGGCTATCTGCTCGCGTAACTCAGCAAGTTCTATCTCTAAAGTCTTTTCCATTCCCCCACCTCACACTCTCACCTTCTGTGGTTTCCAAGTGCCATCGGTTAGGCATAGTATGCCTGCCCTATAGACAGGTAGTTGTACAGTAGTCTGTAACAGTATGAGCAAGACTCTATAAAGGCTTGCGAATATAGTTTGTTCTCTACTATATACTAATCCGTTCAAACACCTAAAACGAACACTTTTGCAGCAATTATTTTTTTATTATAGTATAAGTGCAGGTCAGACTGGGGTAGTCACTATACTGACAGAAGTTTTTAGGTAGAGATACAACAGTATATTAGACTGAGAATTAAACTATACGGGGTCAAATAGTACTGTTAGAACAGTAGACAGTGCTGTCAGAACTAGACAGTGGGTTGTCTGAGCAGTGATAGTCTGCCCGCCTAGTCAGCGGGGGTAATATATATCTACTGCTTGACTAAATAAATATCTATTGGCTGGTCTGATTGCCTATCGCTAGGTCATGCCATTCATTCCGATGCCTAGGGCAAACTACGCCCTGTGCATCTCCCTTCTGGCATGACCATGTGGATTGTGTAGATTAAATTAATCTATTGAACAACTTAAGGAGTGTTTAACATGTTTCGTTTACTAATTACTGGTTCAAGGATTTGGGTGGATAAGGAAGCAATTGCTGTCGAACTCCGCAAGGTGTGGAAAGAACATGGTTCTGATGTAACGCTAATATCGG
>Ga0209702_10004257_pt1 | contig 21085 bp, 19 predicted proteins | sample FRY01_FD_187210 | JGI IMG/M metagenome (GOLD analysis project Ga0209702, IMG submission 187210) | Freshwater microbial communities from Lake Fryxell liftoff mats and glacier meltwater in Antarctica - FRY-01 (SPAdes) (version 2) | ecosystem: Environmental > Aquatic > Freshwater > Ice > Glacier... | reverse complement strand
ATTCAGATAAACTGGAAGATTAAAAGTCCAAATGTTAATTTAAATGAATTCATGATCTTCCTTGGTAAACGTAAGCAAGGTTCTAATCCGGTAGGTAAGCGTTTTACCCGTAATTTGGACAAGATGCTTGAACAGGCTAGTATGGTAATGGATATTGAAGTTGACCGACTGATTTACAAGAACTTTCGGGGCAAGGATCTGAGATCAAATATCACACTCAAGCAATCTGGAATATTTATTAATAGGCTTAGTCTTAAACAAGGTGGAGGAAGTTTGGATATTAAAGGCAATATAGATCAGAGTGGCGCAGTAAATAAGTTTAACCTGAATTCAAAGATCAATAATGTTAATGTGCAGAATTTATTTAATGCCTTTGACAACTTCGGACAAGATGCTATTACTGATAAGAATTTGAGAGGAACATTTTATGGCAATGCATCGATCTCCGGTTCTATGCTTGGGGATGGGAAGATTGTTCCCCGATCTTTGCGAGGTAATGTTACTTTTGATATCCGAAATGGTTCACTTGTTAATTTTGAACCTATGTACAAAATTGGCAATTTTGCGTTTCCAAATCGCGATTTTTCAGATATCAGATTCAGCAATTTAAAAAACACCTTGAGTATTTTTCAGGACAAGGTGACTATTCCTCCAATGGAGATCAGATCCAGCGTTTTGAATATTTTTCTTTCAGGGGTTTATAGTTTCGGAACAGGAACAGATATCGGGATGAGAATTCCACTTCGAAACCCCCGAAAGGATGAATTGATAACAGATATTGATGAGAAAAGTGAACGTTCAAAGAAAGGAATTTTCATCAATCTTCACGCAATTGACGGTGATGACGGCAAAGTGAAAATTCGATTAGGGAAACATTCTGAAAAGGATGCTAATTAATGTTACATAGTTAAACAGGATCCTGAAGTAGTTTTGTTTTGTATTTTATGAACTTTAAAATGAAATAGGTCAAAACAGAAAATATTCCAAAAGCTTGAAGCGTTTCGTTTATATCAGGCTGTTTTTTGATCAGTTCGCCTGCGATATCAAATACACAAAAAATAATCATGAGGGCGGCGAAGCCATTTTTTTCCTGGCGTAAGACTTTTTTCCAGTTAAAACTAAACTCTGATTTTACGAACAAACTGAAATTCGGTACTATTATTGGAGTTTTTTGTGCCCATTTTAAATAGGTATCTCCGAATTTACTCTTCAGGAATTCTTCTTCAGTGAAAATTATCCTTTCATAATAAAGAAAATAAAATAAGATAAAAGCAATGATAAACCAGAAATTTCCGGCTAGCATTGCTATCCCAAGCCACATAAAAAAGTTACCTACATAGAGGGGATTTCTTATGATTGAATATATGCCGGTTGTGTTGAGTTCATCAGCTACCTGTTGTTTTGTATTTCTGCCTGAAGTGTTCGGACGACTATATCCTACTGTGTAAATCCGAATGAAGAGACCTAAAAAAGAAATGGCCAAGCAGGCAAATTCATATAGTCTATTCTGGAGCTTTTCTTTAAGAATCCAATTCTCCGGGCTCAATTCATTCTTTAAAAATAGGCCTGCACCAATCACAAAGATGATTAGTGGAAGTACACCCCGGTGTTTAAATAGCCATGTTCCCTGGCCTTGCATTTGTTCAGTTAATGCCATTCTCTGTCATATATTGATGTAATGTTATGGTAAAGTAAATTATAAATTATGGAATTCCAAGACTGTGTTAAGTTTTTGTTAAATAATTAAATGCATTCAATGAATTTTTGATCTATAGATTATTATAAATCAAACCTGTAACTTTGCTACATGTATAAGCTGATCAAACCCATATTATTCCAATTTGACCCCGAAAATATTCATCATCTAGTTACGGGGGTATTACACAGAGTTAATCGAATATGGGGAGTTAAGTCCATATTGAAAAACGCATTCCAACTTGAAGATAAACGTCTGGAAAGAGAGGTAATGGGTTTGAAATTTAAAAATCCGATCGGGTTGGCTGCGGGCTTTGATAAAAACGCTACAATGGTGGAGGATATGGCAGAATTTGGTTTCGGTTTTATAGAAATTGGTACCGTAACTCCTTTGCCACAGCCTGGAAATGAAAAACCTAGAATGTTCAGATTAGCATCAGACCAGGCACTTATAAATCGAATGGGTTTTAATAATCAGGGGGTTGATGTGGCTGCCGACCACTTGAAACGTGTTGATAGGAAGGGAATGATTATTGGTGGTAATATTGGTAAAAATAAGAATACACCTAATGAAGATGCGGTCAATGATTATGTTAAATGTTTTGACCGTTTATTCGATGTAGTTGATTATTTTGTTGTCAATGTAAGTTCTCCCAATACACCCGGCTTGCGTGATCTGCAAGATAAGGAGCCGCTTAAAAATATATTGAACACCTTGCAGCAGCGAAATAAAAAGAATGATATTTCACGTCCTATTCTTTTAAAAATTGCACCTGATTTAACAAATTCGCAATTGGATGATATTATCGAGATTGTCAGAGAAACTAAAATTGCTGGTGTTGTTGCCACGAATACCACCATATCAAGAGAAGGACTATTGGCACCTGAAAAACTGCTTCAAGAAAGTGGAGGTTTAAGCGGAAAACCTTTAAGTAAACGTTCTACAGAGGTGATCAGATATTTGTCTGAGCATTCCAATAAAAGCTTTGTAATCATCGGCGTTGGAGGGATCCATAACAGAGAGGATGCTCTGGAGAAGATCAGTGCAGGGGCTTCGCTGATCCAAATCTATACCGGATTTATATATGAAGGCCCAGGCCTTATTAAAAGGATATTAAAGGGATTGATTTAGCGCTGACAGGGTTTTGAAATCTGCTGGCCTTAGTCGAACGTAATCTTCGAATCAAAATCAAGCCTGTCTAACCAGTTATTATGAAAACTACTAAATAATTCCTGACCTCCGAACCAATTCAATACCGTTTGCGTTTCCAGGATTTTGCTTTTGCCTTCTAGCAATAAATGATAAGAAGAATAGAGGTAGTTAATATAATCCTTGGTAAAACCGTGTTTAATAGGATTTAGATGGATATAAGCAATCAGATGAAGTAAGTAGTACTCTTCATTTATTTCAATTCTCCTAAATGGGGTTTCAAATAATCCACCGGTTCTTGAAAATCTATTATTTACGGCTTGGGCATAACTATTAAAAAGGTGACTGAATTGTAAACTGATTATTTGTTCAGTTGAATACGCTTTGCCTACCGGCATAAAATTCTTTAAGGTCTCTTCAGATCGAGTACAGATTAGAAAGTGAAAATGATTTTTCAACAGACAGAAGGCATAGGTTCGGGCAATGGGACTTATGTATTTTAAATATCTACTAAGGAAGAAGGCATAATTTCTTTTTTCTTTAAATAGAGTCTCGCTATTTATACCCCGGTTAAATATATGGTAATAGGTGTCAGGTGCTAGATGATCCGTATTTTTTTTCATAATGATCCAATATATGGGCCAAACGCTGACAGGGTTTTGAACCCTGTCAGCGTTTAGTTTTGTATAACGATGGAAGTTAATTAAAAAGAAAATTAACGACCAGTTTTGGTTTGGAAAATTAGCTAACGGTATGATTTTAGAAATTAACGGACAAAAAAAATCCTGATCTGAAAAGACCAGGATTGAATATTTTTTTAAAAAGCTAATTATTTTTTAGCAGCAGCTTCAATAGTTGCAAGAACCGCATTGTTTTTAGCTATTTGTCCGGTAGCAGATTCTGCTGAACGGCTTCCGGTTTCAATATTCCGGCCTAATTTCAAAAACTGAACCTCTAAACGTGAAGTAGTTTTATTTTTTCTGTCTTTTCTTTTTAAACGTGTAACACCCATGATTTTTAATTTAATATTTTTAATTGAGGTCAGGAGCGGGTTCGAACCGCTGTAAAAGGTTTTGCAGACCTCTGCCTAGCCACTCGGCCACCCGACCTTATGTATTAAGGAATGCAAAAGTAGCAATTAATTATTGCTACTCAACAAATTTTATGATTTTCTTCTTATTTCTGAGCAAAATATAGATGCAGAAATGGCAACATTTAGAGATTCAGCATTCCCGTAACTCGGAATCGTAACGGGGTAGCTAATCCTGCTTTGCAGTTCACCACTAATTCCATTACCTTCATTACCGAGTAATATTATTCCTTCCTGCCCAAAATCAGTCTGATAAATTGACTTTCCATCAAGTACGGCACCATAAACCGGAAGATTAGTCCGGGTCAAAAAATCACCAAGGTCAGTATAGATAAGATTCACACGCGACAATGAACCCATACTAGCCTGCACAACTTTTGGATTGTATGCTTCAGCAGTATCCGTTGAACATAAAATGGTATTTAAACCAAACCAATCTGCAGAACGAATAATAGTGCCCAGATTGCCCGGATCCTGTATTCCATCAAGGGCAATGTGGAATGACCCATTAAGTATTTTTGTGTTTAAATCGCTTTGTTTTGGTATTCTAACTAGTGCAAGTATTGACTGCGGAGAGTTTAATACGCTAATTCTGGATAATTCTGAGCCACTAATTTCATGTGACTTTATATTTCGTGATAAATTGCCCAACTTTGGCATCAAATTTTCTTTGTAATAAACAGAATCAACAACATAATCAGAATTTATAAATTCCTGAATTGATTTTAAGCCTTCGACAATGAAAAGGCCTTGTTCTTTTCGGTTTTTTTTTTGATGTAAAGATTTTATAAAACTTATTTGAGACTTTGAGATCATACTTTATCTGCCGTAGTTCCTTACTTACAAGTATACTGCTTTTGATTATATTAATCTTAGGTGCGTGTAATGCAACGCGATATATCGCAGACGATCAGGCTCTTGTGAAAAAGGTTGAGATAATAGGGGTGGATAAGCAATTTAAAGAAACGGCACTGACCTTTGTTCAAAGTGACATTCGCTCAAACTCACGATTGAATCTGGCTTTATATAATACCTTCAATACAAAGGATGGAAAGTATAGAACAGATAAGGTTAAAGCCATTGGAGAAGCTCCAAACTTGCTTGACAGTTCTCTTGTAGAAATTTCAAGGATTCAGATAGAGAAATTTCTGGCAACTAAAGGATTTTTCAATGCCAAAGTTAAGAGTGAGATAGAAGTTAAAGATAAACATGCAATTATTAAATTTATTGCCGATCAGGGTCCTGAGTTTAAATTCAGAAAAATAGAATATCAAATTGAAGATTCTATAGTGTCTGCGATTTATAAAAAAAATCGTGAGAGTTTCAGCCGAATCCGTGAGGGCAATCGCTTTGATTCAGATTCTCTTGCTTTAGAACGCGAACAGATATACAGGATGATGAAGAAAAACGGCTATTTTGATTATGTTCGCCAGTATGTAAGATTTGATGTGGATAGTAATTTGTCGGATAGTCAGGCAGATATAAAATTATTTCTTAGCAATCCGGAAGGGAAGTCTGCGCACCAAGTTTACACGATTAATAACAGTCAGGTAACCATTCGAACCAGCGAAGGTAAGTTTGAAGGATTAAAGGTAGACACCCTTGAATTAGATTCCCAGTTTCGCTTCATTGATTATTCAGGAAAGTTCAAACCAAAGCCTATTAAGAAGTATATTTTTGTGAACAAGGATGAGATTTACAATATTGAAAATGAGGAACTTACCTATGACCGTCTTTATGATCTGAATGTTTTCAGAAACCTGAAAATTGATTATACTAAAGCTAGTGACAGTACAAATAAGCTTAATCCCAGATATGATATTTCTCCTCTAAAGCGGATGAGTAACAGAATTGAGGGTGAGTATACGTTCAACTCAGGGCGGAACGGATTTAACATTGGTAATACCTATACAAACAGAAATCTTTTTGGAGGAGCTGAGCTACTTGAAGTAAAGGCAAAATATGGTGTTTTGTTTGATGCTACTTCAGACAGAAAAATACTTGATCGTGTTTTCAGTAGAGATTTACAACTCGGTATTAATCTGATCCTGCCGAAGTTACTTGTCCCTTTTAGAATTCCGGATATAGGAAAAAATGGAATGCCCCGTACTACTATTTCCAGCAGTATCCAATCCTTTGATCAAAGGGATGCTTTTAGAAGCAGGGTATTTATTAATTCCATTACTTACGACTGGGTGGAAACCAAATCCAAACTTCATTCATTTACTCCGATTAATATTGAATTTAGAAAAGGGGTGTTAGATCCTGTGTTTAGGGATAGTTTATTGCAACGCGGATTTGGCCTATATGTCAAAACAAACGACCGCCGATTTTTCAACCTAGGTAGTCAATATGCTTTCACTTATAATGCCAATAGGCTGGAAAAATATAATAATTTTCTGTTTTTCAGAGGTACTGTGGATTTAGCGGGTAATTCACTTGGAATTCTTGATAAGCTGGTGAAATTTAAAAAGGACGCTGATGGGTTCAGAACTATTTTTGGTTTACCCTATCAACAATATGTAAAGACTGAAGTGGATTTACGATACTACCGCTATTTTGGTGGTGACAAGCAATTCGTTGCACGCTTGAATCCGGGAATAGGCTTTGCGTTTGGTAATAGTGATCAGCTGACATTTGAAAAAAACTTTTTTGCCGGTGGTTCAAGCGGAGTAAGGGCATGGCAGGCACGTACTTTAGGACCAGGTAACTATAATAGGGCAGTACTTGGTACTGATGGAAAGGCAGATACTTTAAGAGGAAACCTCCGAAATCTGGATCAGTTGGGTGAAATCAAATTGGAAGGAAATCTGGAGTATAGGTTTAAAATTGCTGATAATGTGATGGGAGCCAAGGTAAAAGGGGCTACATTTACCGATTTTGGGAATATTTGGAGGAGAAAGGAAAGCGTTGAAAATCCGGGTGGTGAATTTAAATTCAATCAACTTTTTAACCAGTTGGCAGTTGGTGTTGGAGCCGGCTTGCGTTTTGACCTGAATTATTTCGTTTTCAGACTGGATGCTGGTTTGAAAGTTAAGGACCCTCAATTCATTGGTTCAGACCAATATGTTATAAGATATCTTTTCAATAAAAAGGAATTTAAAGATAATTATGCCAACACACACCGGCCCGATGTTTATCGTTTTATGCAGTATAATTTTGGGATAGGGATGCCTTTTTAGTAATTAGTATTTAGTATTAAGATATTAGATCGAAAGATTCTCTTTCAGATCAGCAAATGCAGTCTTAAGCACCTCATTTTGTTTATCACTTAAAATATGTTCTTCAAGCCATCAAATACCGTATCAAAAAACGTTGAGATTTTTAGCCCATTACTTGTATTGAAGTAAAACATTACTATGAGCAATATCCCAGCAATAATGATAAACTTTCTAAACATCATCGCCAATAAAATAATTAGGGCAGGAACGAGTACCAAAACAAGCCAGCTAATTTTTATGGGTTTAATCATATCAAATTTTCTAATCACATAATATAATTTACCATGATTGCCCGTTTCATTTTCATGCCTAATATATATAAATGTTGATTTGCTTATTGGCTGAGGAACCACTGCAACTCCATTATTAAATTTAAGTTCCTGCTCGAATCCATTTATGCTGAATATGAATGTGCCACTAAGATTTTCAAGCGGCTTTTCATCCTGATCGGCTGCAATAATTGCTAGCTGATTATTCTTATAGAGGTTTTCCTTAACTAGAAAATTTTTGATCGTAATTTCTGTTCCAACTGTTTTATTGGTTTGACAAATTGCTGATTCAAAGCTTAAAATAATTACAAGTGCTGGAAGTACAAGTTTGATAAATCTCATTCAAATGCTCGTTTATTATAAATTAAATATCCTATATGAAACATTAATCCATACTGTTTTTGCTCCTGTGTATAATGATTTAGACTTAAACTAACTGGTCCAATCAATGAATTGTAAACAATTCCCGCAGTAGCTGCATAATAACTTTCTGTAAATATACCAGCATAACTAACTGATTGTAATTTATTTAACTCAAATACTCTAAATGGTTGAAAAACATATCCTTCAGCCCGGAAATCGATTTTTTTGTATAAATGAAAAACGTTTTTTATGCCAAATGCACCATAAGTATTCGCTCTGAAATTTTCAATATATGAGGATTTGGAATCCTGTAGTGGATTAAATGCAGGTGCACTCAATAAGGTGGCCTTATATGTGCTAAAAAGCGGTCTATTACTAAATACCACTTCTGTCAATAATCCTAATGAATAGCTTTTTGAATTAAAAATATACGATTCTCTGCTAAGCATCGCTTTATACCATTGACGATTGGTTTTTGAAATTTGTATTCCTGCAAAACCGGGTTCATTTCTAAAGATATTTCCTGGATTATAGGATTCAGTTCCTGAATAAAAATTTATTCCTGCCTGAATGGATGATCCGCTGCTTGCATATTGACGGCGATTCAATGAATTCCTGGTAAAATTCAGTGAACCCATAAATCCATTGAAACTATTGAAATCCATGATGTCTCCGAAGGTGAATAGCTGATTCGGGCTGTACTGATCATCAAAGTTTATAAATCCTGTTTGTGCTTCCACTTTTCCATTTTTGGTAAATGGAAGACCCATTTTCAGTACAATTCTGCCATCGGATTGTTCAATGTAAGCGGGTTTTATATTCTGAAGAAAAATCTCGCTTTTGTTAAAATAATTCCAGTGATTATAGGTGAGCTCGGCTTCTAAATATATTGGGAGTTTACTTGGGAAGTCTACTCTTGCAGTTGTTTGAGCAGATTCATAAAATCCCCCTGCATAGAAATTAGCTGAAAAGGTATAAGACTTCTTTCTCAAGTAATTATACTGTAATCCTATGTATGCATTACTAATTGGCCTCGTGGATATTGCCCCTCCGAAATCTACTTTAAAATTTTTTTCCGGTTGAACCTGAACTTCGAAATTATATAAATCCTTTTCAGATTCATATTTTATTCTTGGATAGACTGTCTCAAAATTATCATCCGCGACTAATTTGTAATATCCTTTTTTGACTTCTTCTAGGCTGCTAAATACATCGATTGTATTTTCAATAACTCGCTCTACATAATGCTTCTGTTTGGAATTCACACCACTTGCAATTATATTATTGAACTCCAGAAATCCTAATTGTCCCTTGAAGTTTGCTCTTTTTTTATTCAGTTCATCTTTGCTGATTTCTCTTGAAATTGCTTTTTTTATAGCAGGAATGTTAGCCATAGTCGCTTCATAACCCTCTTTAATCAGCTCTGCTACTGGTGAAAAATTTGTTGTGGAATAATCCTTAAGATCAGGCTCAATATACATCCCATTTTCACCAATCGAAGTTGAATCAGATTTTGAAAGGAACATATAAAATAGAAATCGATTCATTAATTTTTCATCATTTTCCTTTGGATAATCATTAAAAGTCTTCGATGAAACATTGGTTCCAATAATATAATCAGGTTTAAAATCCTTCTTCAAAACATCTACCGGAAAATTATTATACAAACCGCCATCAAATACATATTTATCATTCACTTTTATAGGACGATAAACAAGTGGAACAGTAAAGGTTCCCCGGATAGCCTCTGCCAGATTTCCGCTCGAAATAGGAAGCATTTCTTGTGAAAATACATCAGCAACTACACATCTGAAAGGCACAAAGAGACGATTAAAATCGTCTTTTGCAATTGCTGAGGCCTGTCCATAAAGCTCGAGCAATGCAAAGTTCAATGGGATATCATTGATCAGGTTTGAACGTAATTTGACATTAAAACCTGTATCTACCTGCAATTTGGCAGTTATAAAGGATGGATTTTCGGCCTTTTTATTATAGAAATATCGGTATTCATTCTTGTATTGGCCATTTACCCAGCTTTGAAAGTTAGGGCTGAGGGCTATGGTTTCTATCTCTTCGGGACTATATCCTGATGCATACATCCCTCCAACAATCCCGCCCATAGAAGTACCTACAATGTAGTCAATGGGAATATTGTTTTCTTCAAGTGCCTTTAGTACTCCGATATGTGCTAATCCTTTGGCACCACCACCACTAAAAACAAGTCCAACCTTCTGCGCATTCGCAGTTAAGTAGAATAGGAAAATAAATAAGAAAGAAAGAAATTTATTCATGGTTACCCCAATCAAAATTAAGGATTTTAACCATTAAACAGTTTTTTGTGTTTGATCAATAAAATAAAGAATGAATTAAAAGAACAAAAGAAGATTAAACTGAATCAATTATCCTGAACCTGATTAAGCAGATTTACAGATCTCATTTTAGCGAGTAATGTTACCGCCCTGTTCCGGTGATTGGCTCCAGTTAGTACGATGATTCGTTTACCTTTATTCTTAAGCGCGATTGATTTGATATTATCAGCAATTCGCTGATCCCTCATAACCTGAAAATCATCATAATATTGGTAAGGGGTATTTCGCAATATTTTTGTTTGTTCGATTGTGAATTCTTCGGTAAAGGCATCATATTTCCCATCCATTAATTGGTTTGCACCTAAACTACTGGTCATTTTGCCCCTTTTGCTAATAAGATCGGGCAGGCCTTTTTCTACCCGTGCCTTTACGATGGAAGGATCGCGCATTAATTTCTGGTTCATTAACCTGAATTTCCCGAACTCAACAATTGTATCCTTCAGAAAATTTTCGGGGAGTGGTTTGCCTGCAACATCCGAACCCATAAAGTCAATACCTGCTTTTTTCGCCTCAGGAAATTCATTCCTAAACATGACCATTTCAGGATTATAAAATTTATGAAGATAGCTTGTATCTTGGTCAAGATCCTCAGCGCGAATCTCTAGAGCGATGATGTCAGGTTTAAAGTTTTTTATGATGGTTCTTACATGCTCAAAATTGTAATTGACATTTTTTTTGTGTCCTGCGTGGATAGTAGGTAGTATTACTAGTTCAGTCTTTTGGGCAAAAGAGGGGCTAATGGATAGGCAAACCAATACCATTGCTGCCACAGATATTCTTATATTAATCATATTCTTAAACTTAGGTATTAATAAAAAATCAATCCGTCATGATCAACACTGATACTTTTTGCGCTGCCATCTTCCTTTATAGTGACAAGAAATTGCCTTGAAGTAGCTTCCACTATTAATGAGTTGTTTTTGCCATCGATTAAAATATTTGATTCAGGAACATTCAATTCTTTGAGGCTTGATGAATATTTTTTATTAAGCCTAAAGTATTCCTTCTGCCTGTAATAGGCTAGCCATAAATATTTTCTTTGTTTTTCTGAGTAAGGCAAGCTGAATTTTTCTAATGAAGCAGGAGGAGTCTTCTCAGAAAACACGGTATAAGCCCATCTTTCAGGATAGTGCATATTAATTATTCCTTGAGAAGTAAAACATGAATATTGGGGAGGGAATGCTTTGCCATTTATATTAAGTGCCTTGGAGTATACACCGTCTTTAACCGTGAAATCAAAATTAGTTCTTAAAAAATTGATTCTGAAATTTGTATTTTGTTTACTATTCTGTGGGTCGAACTTTAATGCCGCAAGGGGGATTGCTATCTCTGCAACCCATCCTTTATCTTGATCAGTGGAATTATTGATCGTGCCCAAAAGTTTTACAGCTGATTGGTATCCTATTGGATTCCATCCAGTTACTGGGGTTCCTGAATCTCTGTATGGCTTATTCATTATTAGGAAAAGCATTTTATTCTGAGGATTTATCTGAATCTCAAAATCATCGTTCATATTATTATCGGGGTCAATAAAGATCTTGAATACATTGTCTCTGAATATGATATCTTTTTCCGCTTGTTTGTTAGCCCATAAATGGGGCTCTTCCAGTTCTGCAGCAACGTAAAGGTAATTGGCATCCCATAACATTTTAACCCTGGTTTTGTATGCCGGGGTAGGCTTTAAATCGCCCTCAATATCAATAAAGTATTCAGACCATGGAATGTCGAGCCAGCTTTTTTCCTTAAGTTCTCCATCGATGTTTAATGGCGCAGGAGCCTGATGTAAAGTGTAGGATTTTGGTTCAGTAAAAAGAAATTCAAGTCCGCTGAACGGATTTTGCGCAAATACATTCGATTGAAAGCAGAATGCTGAAAATATAATCAGAATGCTTTTTAGATTGATTTTAATTGACAATATGCTATCTTTTGAAGTTTGAACCCGAGAATGAATATCTAAATCATAAAACTAATCGATTTTTATTCATTTATTAGGATTCAGAAACGTAACAATGCTACCACCGGTAAATGATCTGATGCATAATGCTCTTGAATAACACGATGTGAAATCACGCTAAAACTATCTGATTTTTTAAAGGCTATAAAGTCAATAGTGCGGTTTGGTTTAACTTCTGGAAATGTGGGTTCACAGGTGCTGCATGTTCGCATGAACACTTGATCAAGTTTTTGTATAACCGTCGACTCAGTCACTGCATTCAGATCACCGGCGATGATAAAGGGGAGTTTTTCATCAGATGCTATTTTGTTGATTTCCTCAATCTGTACTTCTCTGTTTACAGGATTCTTCAAATGATCGAGATGGGTAGCTCCAAAACGAATATACTTTCCGTTTTTTAACTGGATTCTGGCAGTTGCAATCACCCTGGGTTCGCCACCACTTCCTGCTACAGTAGTCAGTCGATGGGTTTTTGTTTCGCTGATTGGAAACTTAGACAATATAGCAACACCGTAATCGCCGCCATCGTGGTCAATGGTTTTTGCAAAGTAAAAATTCATTCCAAGTTTTCTTGCAATGATTTCTGCCTGATCAATCTTTCCGGATCGTGCAGTATTAACATCCACTTCCTGCAAGGAAATAAGATCAGGGTCTTCAGTTTGAATTACTTTGATGATTGCATCCATATCGATCAGCCCAGGTTTAGAAGGCGGATTACCGATATGGATATTATAACTCATGATTTTTAATTCATTGGAAGTAGACTTTTTTGATGTAGTAGCCTGCTCTCGGGAGACGCCGCAGGAGTAAACAATTAATAGTATAAAAGCAAAATAGAGTTTTTTCATTTGAGGTATTTTTCCGCATTGAAAATATGATATTTTTAGAAGATTTTTATAAAAGTATTTATCAATAGGGTGACTTAGGTGCCATATATTAACTTGAGTTCGATATAAAATCTTGCTGGGCTATTTTGAATTGAATAATTTTCTCTTGTTTTAGAAAGTAAGACCTATGCTTCTTCGGTCGCGCCTTCCCGTGTTCTGCCGTTTTTTTGCAGCAGATTTAAAAGATATCATAAAATTCAATTGCAAAAAGCTATAGCTGCCACCCGGGTTTATTTCAAATTGCTTTGGTCCTTTTATCGGGCTGCTCTTCCCAATGAAATACCACTTTGGGTAAAATAAACCTTGCCGCAGGAGGTAGCTTCCGGCTGCTGGTAATTTGAAACGGAAGGCTATTTCTTGCCGGAACTAACCGAAGGAAAGGGCTGAACCGACCTATACCACACAGGTATTGCTTTCATTAATCAAATTAATTAACTCCAGAGTCTGGTCTGACTAATTTTAACCGTGTTAGTTTACCTAACTTATATCGAATCTTAGGTTATATTATTGTCTTGCCTAGGTTGATTGGAAGGAATTTGTACATTTAATAAAAATAATTCTATGAATTCGAAGTTAACTACAACATTGTTGTTCCTGTTTTTTTCAGTGAACGTATTGGCTCAAAAGACAAACTCCAATTGGACGAATCTCTACAATGGGAAAGATCTTAGTGGATGGAGGCTATTGGGCGGGAAGGCCACTTATAAAGCCATGGGAGATGAAATTATTGGAACTACGGTATCTAATACCCCAAATTCTTTTCTTGCAACAGAACAAGAGTACGGTGATTTCATTCTTGAAGTAGAGTTACTGGCGCATCCCTTAATGAATTCGGGAATTCAGTTCCGAAGCTTGAGTAATTCTGAATACCAGAATGGTAGAGTTCATGGTTATCAGATGGAGATTGATCCTTCTGCCAGAGCTTGGAGTGGTGGTGTTTATGATGAGGGTAGAAGAGGCTGGCTATATAATCTGGAATTGAATCCTGCAGCTAAGACTGCCTATAAAATTAATGATTGGAATAAGTACCGAATTGAATGTATTGGGAATTCCATTCGTACCTGGGTGAATGGCATTCCGGTTTCAAATCTTGTCGATGATATGACAAGAAAAGGTTTTATTGCCATGCAGGTTCATTCAATTCCTTCGTCTGAGCCTCAGGGCCGTCAGATAAGATGGAAAAATATCCGTATCCAAACTGAAAATCTGAAGCCTACAGCATCTGATGACATTTTTGTTGTGAATATGGTTACCAATGATCTTTCTAAGCTTGAAAAAAGGCAGGGCTATCGTTTATTATGGGATGGAAAGTCTAATAAAGGCTGGACTGCAGCAAATGGTTCAGCTTTCCCAGCTGAAGGTTGGCAAATTCAGGATGGAATCTTAAGTATTGAGAAAGACACTCCTGGCAAGAAAGCCAAAGGTGGTGATATTTTAAGCGAAAAGGAGTATTCGGCTTATGAGCTTAAGTTTGATTTTAAGCTGACAAAAGGGGCAAACAGCGGTCTGAAATATTTTGCTAGTAATTTAGGAGGCTCTGTTCTGGGACATGAATACCAGATTTTGGATGATGAAAATCATCCGGATGCGAAATTGGGAATTAAAGGTAACCGGACACAGGCCTCGCTTTATGATATCCTACCAGCACAAAGGATCCCAAATTCAATTAAAAAAGTTGGGGAATGGAATCAGGGTATGATTAGGGTTTATCCTGATAATAAAGTCGAGCACTGGTTAAACGGTTTTAAGGTTCTGGAGTATCAGCGGGGTTCTGCAGACTTTACGGAAAACATATCCCGCAGCAAGTTTAAAGCTGTACAGGGCTTTGGTACAGTCGCAAAAGGTAGAATTCTATTACAGGATCATGGGGATGAAGTATTTTTCAGAAGTATTAAAATTAAGGAGCTTAAATAAACCTTAATTGAAAATTGTATTTATCCATTAGGCTGAAAATCAAATGATACCTTATAACCTCATCAGATGGAAAAGAAAACAATCTAAAAATCAAATTACAATTATCGCCGAGCAACTTGCTAAAGAAATTACCAATTTCAATATTAAAAAGAATGATTTACATGGTGAAAGCAAAATTACTTCAGAGCATATAAAAAACATAAGAATATTCGTTCATTGTTAACGTGAGTTCGATATAAAAGCTTGCTGGGGTAAGTTTGAATTGAATAATTTTCCCTTGTTTTAGAAAGCAAGGTCTGTGCTTCTTCGGTCGCGTCAGTCCCGTGTTCTGCCGTAGTTTTTGCAGCAGATTTAAAAGATATCATGAAATTCATTTTCAAAAAGCTACAGCTGCCACCCGGGTTTATTTGAAATAGCTTAGGTCTTTTTGTCGGGCTGCCCCTCCCTATGAAATACCGCTTTGAGTAAAATAAACCTTGCCGCAGGAGGTAGCTTCCGGCTGCTGGTAATTTGAAACGGAACGCTATTTCTTGCCGGAACTAACCGAAGGAAAGGGCTGAACCGACCTATAATACGCAGGTATTGCTTTCAATAATCAAATTGCTTTGGCTCCAGAGCCTTGTCTGACCAATTTTAACCGTATTAGTTTAATCATCCTTATACTGAATCTCAGGTTATTAGGTAAAAACGAGATTAAACCTGAAGAATTACCGGCAGAAGAAGATATTCAAAAATTAGAGCGTAGGTTAAAATTTGTTGATAAAGAAATTGTTAAGAAAAACCTAAAGGGAAATTTCCCCGAATAAATTTATATTTATTCAAAAACCTTTATACATTTTCTATTAAGCAGTCACACAATAAAAAAGATAAACATAAACGATGAACGCCGAAAATTGAAAAAGCCACTCTAAGTATATTAAAGTAGCTTTTTAATTTTTCTGTGTGCCCAGAGGGATTCGAACCCACATCAGCAGAACCGGAATCTGCAATTCTATCCATTGAACTATGGGCACTTATTAAGCTATCGAAGCAAATATAGTTATTCAAATATCAGCGACAAAGATTAAACATTAAATCTGAAATGCATGATGTCTCCATCTTGTACAATATAGGTTTTGCCTTCAACACCTAGCTTTCCAACTTCCTTACAAGCTGCTTCTGAACCCAGACTTACAAAATCATTATATTTGATTACCTCTGCACGGATAAATCCTTTTTCGAAGTCCGTATGAATAACACCAGCTGCCTGTGGAGCTGTAAATCCTTGGGTAATAGTCCATGCTCTAACTTCCTGTACACCGGCAGTGAAGTACGTGGCGAGCTTTAATAATTTATAGGCAGCTCGAATTAATTGAGTTACTCCTGATTCGGTGAGACCCAGATCTTCAAGGAACATCTGCCTTTCTTCGAAACTTTCAAGGGATGCTATTTCTGCCTCAATTTGAGCAGAAATAACCAATACCTCTGCATTTTCTTCTTTTACGGCTTCACGTACTTTATCTACATATTGGTTGCCGCTAACGACAGATTTTTCATCTACATTACACACATACATAACCGGCTTTTCGGTTAATAGAAAAAGGTCGGCAATAAATTCTTTGTCTTCTTCACTGATAGGAGCAGTACGCACAGATTTGCCTGATTCAAGGTGTGCTTTAACAATATTGCAAACTTCATAAGTCTTTTTTGCATCCTTATCATTACCTGTTTTTGCCATTTTCTCAACCTTTTGGATTCGCTTTGTTACAGCATCCAAGTCTTTTAACTGCAATTCGGTATCTATAATCTCTTTATCTCTAATTGGATCAACAGAACCATCCACATGTATTACATTATTATCGTCAAAACAACGCAGAACATGTATTATGGCATTGGTAGCTCGTATGTTACCCAGAAACTGGTTGCCTAATCCTTCTCCTTTGCTGGCTCCCTTTACGAGCCCGGCAATATCCACGATTTCTATTGTATTAGGTTGAACTTTAAGCGGCTTTACAAGTTCAGCAAGTTTAGTTAAACGGGGATCAGGAACAGTAATAACACCGATATTTGGTTCGATGGTACAGAATGGGAAATTCGCCGCTTGTGCCTTTGCGTTCGATAAACAATTAAAAAGTGTAGATTTTCCAACATTAGGTAATCCGACTATACCGCATTGTAATGCCATGTGAGTTGTTTTTTAAGTTGTAGGTTTTACGTTATACGTTGTACGTTTTACGTTGTAAGTTATACGTTTTACGTTACACGTAATAAGTTCAAAGCCTCAGCTTTCCGCTTTCAGCTTTCAGCTTTCAGCTTTCCGCTTTCCGCTTTCCGCTTTCCGCTTTCCGCTTTCCGCTTTCAGCTTTCAGCTTTCCACTTTCAGCTTTCCGCTTTCAGCTTTCCGCTTTCCGCTTTCCGCTTTCCGCTTTCCGCTTTCTCCCCATTTTGCCGCAAAGATAGAAATTATGTTCTGAGTTTATAAGTTTGGTGGATTATAGATGGGATAAAGCTGTTTGGATTAGTTTGCTTTGGTTAGTAGAGCATAATGTACTATGCTGATACCTAAAAAGTTAAAATATACATGAGTTTGGAGCTAAGCCTTTTACTCCCGGTTTAATAAAGAATACATTTCCGCTTTCCGGGTATTTTTCAAGTTCTTTTTCACTCAGACCTCCTCTTGCGGTAGTAATTATTAGGTGATCGAGATTTTCACCGGCAAAAGCACAGGAGGTTACATATGGAACGGGTATTTCAATCTTTTCGAGTAGAGCCCCATCTGCCGGATTCCATCGATAAACACCAAAACCTCCCCAATGTGCTACCCATAACATTCCTTCTTTGTCGATGCACATTCCATCGGGGGTTCCCATTTTTAGAGGAATATGAATAACATTTTTCTCAAATTGGATATCACCACTTATGGGGTCAAAAAAATAGGATTGTACGGTTTGTTCTGGGCTATCAATGAAATACATTCGGTCGTTTCCGGCAGTCCAGGCAATACCATTTGAAATAGTCAGATCACTCAGTTTTTTGCTAATAGAAAGATTTTGATCAATGCAATATAAAGACCCGGCACCCTGCTTAAAAGTCATGTCCATGCTGCCGATCCATAATCGTCCGATGCTGTCACATTTGCCATCATTAAGACGGTTTTCTTTAATCTCTGTTTCGATATTTAATAGCCATTGAAGCTTCTCAGTATTCAAATCAAATCTTGCAATTCCGCCGTTCAAACCGAGGATTAAACAATCAGCAGTGCTACGGCAAACCATGCTAAGTTTATAATCAAATTTCCAGGTTTGTGTTTCCTTATTAAGCCAATTGTATTCAAATAAAATACCACCATCAATGTCTACCCAGAAGCATGAATTCCTGTTAGTATGCCAGATTGGGCCTTCGCCAAGAAGGCATTGAGAAGGGTAAAGTACTTCAGCTTTCATTATTTTTGCGAAAAATCCTTTAAGTTCAAAAAGGGGAGGGACTAATAACTGACCAACCACCGTCAATAACAAGGCATTGCCCGGTAATCTGTTTTGCTTTATCAGAAACCAGAAAGAGGGCAGCATTGGCAACATCCATGGTTGTTCCCGGTCTGCCCATCGGTGTTAGTTTTGACCAAACTGTCTCATAATCAGGGTCATTTGTTGTTCTTTCTGTTATGGTGGCACCTGGGGCAATGGTGTTCACATTAATTTTATATTCAGATAGTTCGATGACAAGATTCCTGGCCAGCATATCCAATGCTGCCTTAGTCATGGCATAGGCTGCTAGATCTTTATGTGCCTGCCGGCCGGTAATTGATGATGTGAAAAGGATAGAACCACCCTCTGCCTGCTGCTTCATTTGCTTAGCAGCGGCTTGGGTCAGGAAGAATGTGCCCGTCATATTTACATTAAGGACTCTGTTAAAAGCTTCAGGGCTATAGGTTAAAAAATCACCAAATAAAGTAATACCAGCATTTGCAATAATTATATCCAACTTTCCGAATTGTTTAACGGCTAGGTCAACCATGCTTTGAATAAAGTTCAGATCACTCGAATCACCCGCAAAGGCTATGCAATTGCCATCTTCCTCCCTGATTTTCTTTGCTGCACTCTCTGCCAAATCTGGATCAAGATCATTTAATATAACCACAGCTCCTTCCTTTGCCAATTGACTGCAAATTTCGAAACCAATTCCCTGTCCCGCACCCGTTACGATAGCTACTTTTTTATCGAAAGACTTAATAAACATATTTCCTATTTTGAATTTAATGAGAGTCTCTCACTACCTCGCTACCTGAGCCTCCTTTAAGAAAATCAAGGTCAGCACCTAAATGTGCCTGTTCTACATGTTTGATGTACAAGTTCGTATATCCTCTTTCAGTTAGAATCGGGGAGGGCTTCCACTTATCTTTTCTGAGCTGAAGTTCTTCTGCACTGAGGTCTACATTTAGAGTACGAGCTTTCAGATCCAGTATAATTAGGTCTCCGGTTTCAAGAACACTGAAATTTCCACCCAGAGTTGCCTCAGGTGATATATGTAGTACAACTGTTCCAAAACCAGTCCCGCTCATTCGGCCGTCTGAAATCCTGACAATATCTTTAATCCCTTTTTTAAGCAGTTTTAGGGGCAAGGACATATTCCCAACCTCCGCCATTCCGGGATAACCTTTTGGGCCAACATTCTTTAAAACAAGAACGCTATTTTCATCTACCGGTAAATCTGGGTCATCAATCCTTAATTTATAATCTTCTATGTTTTCAAAAACTATTGCTTTACCGCTATGTTGAAAAAGATGCGGACTTCCAGCGGTTGGTTTGATCACAGCACCGTTTTCGCAAATATTTCCATATAAGACAGCTAATGCAGTAGTATTGTTAATTGGGCTATCGAGAGAAGTAATTACCTCGCGGTTATAGCACTTGACGTTCTGGTAATTTTCCTGAATAGTTTTTCCATTGGCCGTAATGCAATCCTTATGGAGTAAAGAATCAAGCTCCTTGTGCAAGGCAGGAACTCCACCGGCGTAATACAGGTCTTCCATGAAGAACTTTCCAGATGGCTGAAGGTTTGCCAAAAGCGGAATGGAAGCTGAAAGCCGGTCAAAATCTTTGATCTCAAGTGGTATACCAATCCGGCCGGCAATTGCTAATAAGTGAATAACGAAATTGGTAGATCCACCCATGGCGGCATTGACTTTAATAGCGTTTTCAAAAGCTTCTCTAGTTAGGATATCTGATAATTTTTGGTCTTCTCTAACCATCTCTACAATTCTTATTCCTGATAATTGCGCCAGTACTTTACGTCTTGAATCAGCAGCAGGGATTGCTGCATTTTGAGGAAGACTAAGCCCTAGAGATTCAACCATGCAGGCCATCGTAGATGCGGTTCCCATCACGGCACAATGCCCCTGACTGCGGCATAAACCTGACTCGGCAATATTGAGTTCTTCTTCTGACATGAGACCTGATTTCACGTCATCCGCGAACCTCCATACGTCGCTTGTACCTATATCTCTGCCATTATATTTACCAGTTAGCATTGGTCCGCCGGATACCACGATAGTTGGAATATTGACACTGCAGGCTCCCATTACCAGTGAAGGGGTTGTTTTATCACATCCACATAGCAAAACCACTCCATCCATTGGATTAGCACGAATAGACTCCTCAACATCCATACTGGCCAGATTCCTGTAAAGCATGGCCGTTGGTTTGATGAGAGTTTCGCCCAATGACATAACCGGAAACTCTACAGGGAAGCCTCCAGCCTCAAAGACTCCTCTTTTAACAGACTCTGCAAGCTCTCTGAAATGTGCATTGCAAGGTGTCAGTTCCGACCAAGTATTGCATATCCCGATGATGGGTTTGCCTTTAAACTCATAGTCAGGAATGCCCTGATTTTTCATCCAGGCTCTGTAAATAACGCCGTTTTTACCTTTCTTGCCAAACCATTGTTGGCTACGAAGTTTTTTTTCCATCTCAATCTTATTAGTTATGCGGGTTAAGTTGAATTATTCCTATTTAAAAATGGAAGTAATTATCCTGTTCTGTTAGAGGACAATTATCCGAATAAGTCGTTTTTATTTATCAATATAATGTTTTTAAAGATGTTTAAAAATTTGCAAAGAATCCAATTCTGTGCTTAGTATATAGAATTATAATTAAGGATAAAGGGATATTAAACGATTCCCGTTAAATAGTATAAGC
>Ga0209702_10004255_pt1 | contig 21092 bp, 21 predicted proteins | sample FRY01_FD_187210 | JGI IMG/M metagenome (GOLD analysis project Ga0209702, IMG submission 187210) | Freshwater microbial communities from Lake Fryxell liftoff mats and glacier meltwater in Antarctica - FRY-01 (SPAdes) (version 2) | ecosystem: Environmental > Aquatic > Freshwater > Ice > Glacier... | reverse complement strand
TTTTGACTTTTTGAAATGTGATACGTACTTAGATTTTGTTAAAAAAATAAAAATAATGAAGTGGTACCTAGATTTTTCTGAAAAATATTTTAGTAATTTTTTTGAAAAACTGAAAAAATGGATAAAATTTTTACGCATTTTTTGACTTTTTGAAATGTGATACGTACCTAGATTTTGTTAAAAAAATGAAAATAATGAAGTCGTACTTAGATTTTTCTTAAAAATAATATATAATTTTTATAAATTATATATTATAAATATTTTTTATATTTACTGCAACAACTAAAAGGAAAAATAATACAAAATTATATTATTGAAACAAAATATTTATCATATAAAGAAGATTTTACACACTTAAATATTAAAAACGCCGCTTTTTGTAATATAATAAAAAATATAAATATTTGTTATTATATAGTATCGTAATGGATAAAGATGAAAAAATGAAAGTCACCAATACTGACTTGCTAACCAATAGAAATAAATATTCAATTGATATTCTAGAAAAAAATATTGTGGAAAATCATCTTGATGAAAAAATACTTTTAGCAACACAAACGCTTACACCCGAGTTTTGTGTCAAATATATATTAGATTTAGATATTGAGGGAGGTGGTGAAGAGTCATATATATTTGACGTGTGTTACATATTAGAATTCCAAAAACATATTACAGAAAAAGAATTGCAAGATTTGATAATTATATCTGATGATTTTGACACGAAAACGGGATTTTAAATATTCATATTTAAAATCCGAAATATAGTAAATAAATATATCATTGATATTTATTATAAAAAAAAATATAATTTCTTATTTTACACCTATTCACATGTAAAATGCTTAGAAGCAAAAATTTAGTTATAATTCATCTTGAAATGGCTATTTGTTTAACATAATACAACTATAATCCATTTTTACATAAATATAAATATATATTATAGTTATAATACAAATACTAATATATTTTTTATTATTATTTTTTAATAAAAAATATAATATACAAATATATAATATTAAAAATGGTAATATGAAAAATTGCCCATATTCAAATATAGCTCTATATCCACGTTGTAATGAAACAGTGCCCGGAAAACCAACAAATAAAGCTTTATTATTATATTGATATTTATTTACTATTTTTAAATTTTGAAAAATTTCTTCTTTTTCATCGATATTTATAAAATCAAACTTTTTACAAAGATTATTCATAACAACTTGGTCATCTTGACATTTATTTTTTAAAGCTTCATGTAAAAATAATTTTAGATATTTAACATATCCCATATATAAACCACAATTACCTATTAAATTATTTCTACATTTATTAAAAACTATTTTTTCAGCATAAAATAATTGACTTCCAACTTCTTTTGAAAAAACTAGTTTATAGTTATTTTTTTCAAATCTTTCAATTGCTAATTTTAGTGACCCTTTAATTTCTGTATCAAATCCATCTACAAAAATAATAATATTATTATCTGGTAAATGTCGTATATAATCATATATAAGTTTATTTTTCATATTAAATCCAGTCCATTTTTGACCAAATCCTAACACTTTAATAGGTAGATTATATTTATTATGAATCAATTCTTCAAATTTACCTTCTTTATGAGTAGCAATAGTAATAATTTCTATATTCATTATTTTATAAATAGATAATAAATAATAAATATAGTTTATAATTTATAATATTATATGTTATATTATATGTAATAAGTTATATTATATTTTATTATAATATCCTAATGTTTTTTCCTGCTCTTTGTTTAGATTATTAATAATCATATTCATAATTTTATTATTTAAGTTAAGTTCTTTTTTAACAAATAATGTGTCATCTCCACCTTTATAAGTGACTATTTTTTTGAAATCTTTATTTTTTCTTATTAAATTAAATTTTTTTTCTATAAATCCTAGTATAAGTTCATAATCATTATTTAAATCTTCATATCTTATCAATAAATAGTTTTTAACTTTTTTAGGCATTTCATTAATTAGATAATTATTTTTTAAATATCTTAATTCAAAAATATTTTTATATCTTTTTTTTGTAATCATATTTCTATCTTGTATAATTTCATTATTTGTATCTTCAAAATAACTACTAATCTCATTAAATAAAAAATTTTTAATATTAATTCTATTATTGCTATGCAAATGATGTGGTTTCTTAAAAAAACTATCAATCCACGTTATAGGTTCTCGGATTATTCCTAAAAATAAGGTTTCATCTTCTTTTTCAGTATTTTTGAATTCATAATGTCCAAACCAATGTTTAAAATCGTAATCCCAATTTAATTTTAAATCAAAATTTTCTTCAATAGCTTTTTGTAAAAAATTTGTACCGGAGCATCTTTCTCCATATATTGTGAAAGATTTAAGCATTTTATTTTATTTATATTAATCATATATTAAATTTAATAATTTTAAATTTAATATGAATTAATTTATTTTGAAATAAAAAAATGTGATTATATCTAAAATAATCACATATTTTTAGATATAATCACATATTTTTAGATATAATCACATATTTTTATTTCAAATATATCATTTATTTTTATTATTTGAAATGGTTTTCCACAACCATAAATTAAATCTTCTTTAATCAAATTTTCACAAATTTCTTTACTTGCGTGAGGATCAATTTGTTTATTATTATTTTTATAAGTTCCATGACGAAATATGCCACAATTTAATTTTTCAATTATAATATAATTATTACAATACGGACAAGTAAAAATATTATTATATATTATAATATCATCATTCATTATTATAATTTATAAATATAAATATATTTATATATTTTTATTATTAAAAAAATAATTTATAGATTATGTTATACCATCTCATATACACAATTATCAGGTTTTATATCAATTACTGTATCTTTTTCATAAAAGTCAAAATTAATTAAATTAGATAAGAAATCTTTATAATTATTTGATTTTTTATTCTTATTTTCTAGAATATAATCATATTCATATCTTTCATTACAATCACATTGTGCAAATCCATCCCATATATTTAAACAATACTCGCATTTAGTTAATAATCCTTTTTCTAAATCTCTTTTTTGTTCAAGACTTTCTAAATTAATATATTGTTTATATTTTGGTAATGTAAAGCAAGTATTACATATTTTTATATTTTTAATTTCAGTATTATCTTTGACTAATTTATTAATACATTTAAAACATATTGGATTTTGACATTCATTACACTGAAAATTGATTAAATTGCCATCTCTGCAGCAATGACACTTCATTTTAGGTCTTACTTATTAACTAATAATATTTCTATAAATATTATTAATCATTTTTTATTATAAATATGTAATAAAAATAAAATATATAAATAAATAAATAAAATAAATAAAATAATTTAATGTTGTATAAAATCAAGTATTTCTAAAGACCATTTTTTAAATAAATCGTTATCTTCTTCCATATTACATGTACAGTCTATTATTTTTTTATCAATCTTCAAAATATCAATCATATTATTATGATATTCATGACATTCTTTAATATAATCAAATGGTATCTGACTTTCTCCATCTCTATTTCTTTTTTTAATTCTATTAAAACTAATTTCAGGGTCTGTTTTTAAATAAATAACTTTACTTAATGGTGCTAAGTCTATCATAGAATTAAACCATTTATTATAAATTTCATATTCTATTTTTTCCATTTTTTTTGAATCAAACAACATTTGTGCAAATACATATTTATCTGTAAATAAAGATCGCTCGGTTATAATAATTGAATTTGGATTATTTTCAATACTTTTTCTTAATAAATCTAATCTTGATATATAAGCCATCATTTGAAAAGCAAATGAATATTTTGTTTGGTTTGCATAAAATTTTTCTAAAATTGTTATATTATTTTCATCTTTAATATTATTCCATTCATCTACGGGTTCTTGTAAATAAATTATATTTTTGTTTGTATTTACATAATTATTCTTTAAATAATCTACTAATGTTGATTTACCTGAACCAATATTTCCTTCAATTGAAATTATAAGTGACATAATAATTATTTATATATTTTAGTTACTTAAATTAATTTTCAATTTTTAACTTTTTATTAAAAAAATATAAATTATTTATTTAATAATTTATAATTTATAATTCTATATATAATTATATTTATATATATGAAAAAATATAAAATTTGTATTTGTAGCAATGAAAACATAAGCCATGAATTAGCATGAGTACTTTCTTAAAGGCCATACAATAAATATTCTAACAATACAACCTTCAAATATTATAATAAAATTACAACAATTATTGATACATTAAATGATAATTCTATTTTTGTTATTTATATAAATCAAATTAGTAATGAGCAATCAATTATCTTAAAAGATATTGATATTATTATTTAACATCAAAAATGATTTTAATTTGTATTCATTGTCGATTATTTATAAATTAAATACAAAAAAATGACATTAAAAATAAAACCATTACTTTATTAAGAACTCATCTGTCCTAATATATATTATATATTATTATATATTATTTAATATTTTAGATAAATATATTTTTATGTGTGTTATTTTTAATGGAAATTATTGCTCATAGAGGAGGAAGCTGGAATTATATAGAACATTCATGGAATGCCTTTGAAAAATCAAAAGATAATAAATGCAATGGTATTGAATTTGATATTCATTTTACAAAGGATAATATTCCTGTAATTAATCATGATATTGATCTGAATAAAATTCATAAAAAAGAGAAAATAATTAAATTTGAAGATTATGAATCTATCAAATCTAGTGTCATTTTATTTGAAGAAATCTTATATTTTATTGATGGAAATAAAACATTATTTATAGAAATAAAAGATAATCCATGTAATCTACAACTTACTATTTTTATAAATATAATGCAGAATTATTTACATAGACATTCATCTAAAAATAATAAATTATTTTATATAATGAGTTATAATTATAATGTTGTAAAACGTTTATCTTTATTTTTTGATGTAAAATATATAACTTTTATTACATCTTGTATATATGATATTGAAATATTAGATGAATTACTAAAAAATAATTATTTTTCAAATATATGTTTAAGTGTTGATAGTTTATCTAATCAAATGATTAATATTTTAACATTCAAAAATATAAATATTTATATTTATACTGTGAATTATACAAATGTATTCAATTATATCAAAGAACATTTTGATAATAAAAATATAAAAGGTATTATAACGGATAATCCATTATTATTTTTATAATAAATTAAAATTTAATATATACTAAATTTTATTTTATTTATTTATTTATATTATATGTCTAATTTTTATATTTAATATTATTATGAAGAAACAAATTTGGTTTACACATATACCTAAAAATACTGGTTCATCTATTACACAAATATTTGATGATGAATATTGCTTTTTAAATGGAAGCCGTTCTTATGTATTAAATGTTTTATCTAATATTTTCGTAAATCCGAAAGAATTATATAGCTATTTTATTCAAGAAAAATTTTTAGAAAATTTAAGATATGATAAAGACTTGATTGATTTTATAAAAAATAATGTAATAAAACCAGGTAGAATGAATTTCTGGCATGTGCCCATGAGTTTCTGGAAACCACATTTATTAAAACATATTCAAAAAAAAAATGTTATATTTTGTGTTATACGGAACCCATATGAACGAATTGTAAGTATTTATAATTTTTGGTTTTCTTGGTATAATAAATCATTTGAATATAAAAATAAAGTAGGACAGAAAAAACTAGGTTTTATATTTGATTATAAAAAAAATTCAAGTGAAAAAAATTTAAATAATTTTATTGAAAAAGTATTAAGTACAAAAAAATTTATATTTAATTTAGATGGACATTTATTACCTCAATTTATGTATGTATATGATGAAAATAAAAATCAAATTCCTGAAGTAATTATTCGATATGAAAATTTGAAAAGTGATTTTTCAAAATTTGTACGTGATTATAAATTAAAAGTGGATGTAAAAGAACTTGAAACAACGCATATATTAAAAACAAATTCTAAATTAACCACTAAAAACTTGAATAAAAAATCAATTGAATTAATTAATAAATATTATAATGAAGATTTTGAATATTTACATTATTCTAAAATTGAATAAATATTATCTACTATATAATAAGGACAAATGAAAAAAAATTAATAATATTGAATCATATATTTATTTATTTTCATTATTTTTATTTTGGTTATTTTTGTATTATACAGTATATTTTCTAAAAATATACTATATTAAAATTAAAAAAAATGATATACACCTTCGGACATTTAAAATGGAACAAAAATACCTTGAAAAAATATAAATTATAATTTACTTAAAAATTATTTATGTAAATTATATAGCAACTATGCGATTAAAAAGTGAATTGTATAAAAAAGAACAAGATGATATTATTGATAAAATCATTAGCATATTAGATTTGGAAAATAAAAACACCTATACGCTATATGAATTAGACCAAAATACGGAAATACAAACTCAAATAATGAAACTCATTCCAGAAATACGAAAATGGTTCATCAAACATCTACAAAATAGCAAGGAATGCGATAAATAACACAGATAGACCGAGTTATTTATGTAGAGAAACCACAAGTAATCAAAGCACTTCAACGAGTGCTTATAACCAAACTTTATGCGGGTATGAAAAGACCCAACTTTGAACCTCTTTTAGTGGGATTTTGTCCCATTTTAAATGTCCGAAGGTGTAAATCCAATAATTATAAATTATATATATATTATATTTTTTGCTTTTATATCTGCACTTTTAGTATTTTTAGGCTATAAATACTTCAATAATTTAATTCAACTACTTTATATTTATTTTGATAATATTTTTATTTTTTATAAAAAAATAGTTTATTTTTGTTTCAATATTTCAATTCAATGATTAAATAATTGTTCAAAAATATTTTCTGTATTATAATGTGTTATAATTCTAATATTTATATACCATAATTTAATTCCAAAAAATAAAATAATCTTCAAGAGAATCACTTTTTTTTTTTACTTTATTTTTATTATCATTTATTATTTTATTATCATTTATTATTTTATTATCATTTATTATTTTATTATCATTTATTATTTTATTATCATTTATTATTTTATTATCATTCATTAGAGTTTTATTATCATTCATTAGAGTTTTATTATCATTCATTAGAGTTTTATTATCATTCATTAGAGTTTTATTATTGATTATTATTTTATTATCAATAATTATAGTTTTATTATCATTTTTTATTTTATTGGAGTCAATTGATTCCATATAATATATATTATATTATTAATTATTTGTAAATATTATTTTATATTTTTATTTTTATTACGCCTATAATATAATGGTAATCTTTTCATTGAAAACTCACAAATAATTCTTTTTAATTCAATTGGTAATGGTAGTCTATATATGGCATATACACTAGCAATTTCATCTTCAGATGGATTAAGAATTTCATAAAATTTATTTACTGAACTTACATTGTGATTTATATCATCAACATTAAAGATTACTTCAAATCGTGAGTTTGATAATAAAAGTTGTAATCCTGTATCAAATGAACAAGTTCTACCTCTAACATAACTTGTTTTTACAAATGTTCCTGTTAAAGTATAATTATTATCAATGCGTAAATTATTTGTTATATTCCATTGTACTTCTATAAAATATTTTTTATCAGTAACAAGATTATGCACAGATGTTCTTTTCAATATCGGCATAATAATTATTATAATTATATATAAAAAAATTAGTAAATTAATTTTTATATAAATATTTTTATAGACATTATATATATGTTATCAAAAAATAATAGTATTAATTTATTTATATTTGCTTGCATTCCATTAAGAATTATTATAGCATTAATTCCATTATATATAGAAAAAAACTTGCTTTTTTATTATAGTTTTATTTTATTTTTAATAGGTTTATCATTTTTATATTTATTTTTTACAAATAAAAGACAAAATGCATTTGAAGCAGGTGGACATACATGGTGGGCAAAATATAGAATAATACACGGAATATTATATTTAATTGCTGGATATTATGCTTATTGTCAAAATAGAAATGCTTGGATACCACTTATTATTGATGTAATATTTGGTTTATTTTTATTTATTCAAAAACGGTTTTTACATAATATATCTTAAATAATCTAAAAATATTTTTATATATTTTATATTCATTACACCGACCGGAAAGAAAAATGAGACAAAACGCAGTTATGAGTTATATATCTTATAACTATGTTTCAGGTAGTTTGTTAAGTGTTTCTTCGTGATTTTATTATCTTATAATCTTCAATGTGATGTGATATAATAAATGTGTATAAAATATTTAAAACTAACTATCTATTAGTATATAATTATGGAAAACGATGATTTGAAAAATGAAAATGAAATATTAAAAAACGAGATTGAAATGTTAAAATATAGTAATACTGAATTGGAAGAAAGACTAAAAAAATATACAAGTGGTAAAAATCATAAAAGATATTATGAAAAAAACAAAGAAAAGATTATGGAAACCAGTGCAAAACGCTTACAAAAATTAAAAGAAGATAACCCTGAAAAGATTAAAGAATATGCGAAACGTGCATATTTAAAAAAAAAGGAGAAACTGAAAAAGGAAAATGGCGAAGATATTTAGGCGTTTTATACTTATGCGGAAAAGTATTTAAAGATAATATCTTTAGTAAGTATATAGAATGATAAAGAAAAAAAAACAAAATGAAGATATTAAAAAGTATAGCTGTTTAAAAGTTCCTATTTCTGCTATTTTACATAAGAATAATGACGTAGCTAATAGAAATATGGCGATTTTACAAGATGCTATTTTACGAGCAAACAAAATCACTTCCAAATCTTATATGCTATTACGCTTATGGGTTTTACAAAAATACCATAATGGAATGGATATTCCTGAACTTACAAATGATACTATTTCTATGGCGATGAAATCTGTTATAAAATCTTCATTTGGACCAAAACCAAAAGGAAATAATAACCTTTTATTACAAGAGTTTCAAACTCTATATGATTTTTCTTTAGAAGATGGTAAAAACTTATCTGCTATATTAGATTATTATGCTATTACAATGCTTACATCTATTACAAATAACATTAAAATACACTTTTTTGAATATGTAAATAGGTTTATCAATTCTTATTTCAAGTCTATTTACAAGGAGGAAATCACCAATAAAGTATTCAAAAAACAACTATTCAAAGAACTTCGTATGGTAAAGAATGATATTTTGAATAATACTTTGTTGTGTGATGAAAAATATCATAATTGGGTTAAAGAAAACCGCTACAAAATAGTTCCAGAAATATATGATACAAGTTATTATTACGATGTGTGTTGCGAACCATATAAATATCTAAAACATATGATTTTTATGTGTTTAGAATTGGAAACATTAGAAGCAAAATCATTTCAGTTTTTTCCAATTCAAACCAATGCTATTCCACGACATATTCAAATAGATACAAAGGCGATGGTGGAATTGTTTGTGGATACGAAGCGTGATGAGAAACTAATGAAAATATGTAAGTTTCCTGAAAAAAATGGTAAGGTAATGAATGCAACTTCTGGAAATCTAAATAATTGTTTAGACAACAACAAAGAGTTTATCTGGGATGCTTTATGGGATGTGAAACAAACACGGAAAAACTACGAGTTTGATTATACCATTATTACTGATGGATATGCTACTTCATTACGCTTTCTTCATAAAGATTATGTGGAGGAAGAACGAGCGAAAAAGGAAAAGAAGAAGCAAGGAAAACGAGCATTACACGGTCTTACCGCAGAAGAAAAAGAACAACGAAAAGAAGATAAGAAAACACAGCAACAAGAACTTTCAAAATTATTACGAAAACAACGCAAGGAAAATCCACTAAAGAAAAAAGAAACTACCGAAGAATTACCAGAGTTTCCTTATATTGATGAATTACCTATGGAAGCATTAAAAGGAAAACATATTTTTGTTGATCCTGGTAAAAAGTCATTATTTTCTATGATGGACGATAAAGGACAATTTTGCTCTTATACAAATGGTATGCGTATCAAAGAAACAAAACGATTGAAATATCAACGCTTACTGAAAAATTACAAAGACAAAACACATATTACAGAAGTAGAACAAATACTCAATACTTTCAATTCTAAAAGTTGTAATCTGGATAAGTTCAAAGAATACATAGCAAAGAAACTGGAAGTGAATGAGGTAGTCGTTCCACTATACAAAGACATTCATTTTCGCAAATACAAATGGTATGCTTACATAAATAAGAAACGGAGCGAAGATAATATGCTGAATATGATTGAGAAAAAGTATAGTAAAGACCATACCATTATCATAGGTGATTGGAGTATAGGAAAGCAGATGCGACACTTTATTTCCACACCTAACTTATCACTGAAAAGAAAATTAAAGGAACGTTTCAAAGTGTATAACATAGACGAGTTTAGAACATCTTGTTTATCTCACACAACGAAAGACCTTTGTAAAAATCTGTATTTGCCTGATAAAAAAGGTGAAGCACGAAAAATCCACTCTATCCTAACATATCAAATGGAAAACAATAGGAAAGGGTGTATCAATCGTGATAAGAACGGATGTAGGAACATCCAACATGTATTCAACTACTACAAGAAGACAGGAAAACGACCGATGAAATATAGTAGAGAATACAAGTTTGAAAGAATAGACCAACCACCGAACCCTTATAACAAAGAAAAAAAGGAAAAGGTCGTCAAATGTAGTCTAATGCCTATGAAAAAAGGTGCTTTTACACCACCGATTTGATAATTCATTTTATCAAATAGCAAAGGAGAAATGACTGATAATTTTATTTTTTAAGATAATTTTGTCTCATTTTTCTTTCCGGTCGGTGTAATATTATAATGAATATAAAATTATTTCTTGAGATATGTAAAGAATTTTTTGATTTAATGCATTCACCATTTATTGATTATAAATATAAAGAAAAAAAGAAAGAAATTTTTGATGAAGAAAATGGTTTTATGTCTTACAAAAAATTATTAGAAAAATGATGATAAAGAAAAAATACTCGAAATTTATATAGAATTATAAGAAAATAGTTATCATTATATATAAATAAGTTATATATAATATTTTTTTAATTATAGAATATAAAATATAATATTTAAGATATTTTATTTTATAATGTATAAAATAGTATGGAATATTCCTATTTAGATAAATATATTTCACCAGATGGCGTAACATTATATACATTACAAGAATTATTAAACAAACCTATTATAAAAGATAAAATTTATGTACTTAAAATAACAAAAAATATAGATTCTGATATCGAAGCACTTAAACTATTATTGTCTTATTTTTATGAAAAAAATCATTTAAATACATGTTATTATGATTTTATTGATATAACTAAAGCAAATAATTTTGAAGAATTATTGGAAGAAATAGATTATAAAACAATTTATAAAGATGATAATACTGTGACTGATAATGAAAATAAAAGTAATAAAAAAAAAGTTTCCTTTAATTTAGATAAAAATAATATTTATGAAATTGAAAATTATTATAAATACTTATTTTTGGAAAACCTTGATACATTCCCAAATTTTTGATGACTCATCAAATATAATGAACTGTTCAGCACTAACTTTTATATAGGAATTCTTGTAAAAATAAAGATGTTGGTAAAAATGGTTTGTGTAAAAAACATGCTATTATAGAACTAAATGCTAAACCAAAAAAAGAAGGAAAATGCGTAAATATTCGTCGTAATAATGAAAGTTGTTTTCAAAATGCATATATTATTGGTGAAGATAAGGATTATTGTGATGAACATTGAATATACGTCTTATCTACTAAAAAAAATGCTTGTAAATGTTGTATAGATTTATATATAAATACACAAAAAGAAATATTAGGCAATTTTGAGATAGAAATTTATAAAAATAATGATAAACTTAAAAAAATATGCGTTTAAATTATAATACTATATAATAATTTAATAATTATTTTTTAGAAAAATAAAAAAAAATATGATTATAATATATAACAAAAATGGCATTGAATGTAATTGCTCAATTCGAATCAGATTTAAGTCAAATTGATCTTAATTATTTTTGCACTGACCAAACGAATATAAATCAAACGATTACTAGTCGTAATTTTTATGATTCATCAGTAATTGATGTTTTTGTTCCTAATACAGATATTGTTGTTGGACAACAATTATATGCATCCGTTAATTCACAAGCATCATCAGATTTTTCTAAAATCATACAGAATGTTTCTACTACTCTTTCTATAAATTATGAAGATATTGTTGGTACAATCAATTTTAATTATACTGTTGTAGATTCAGAATTTATTATAACTCCTGTAACATCAAAAGTAACTAGTGTATCAGGTATTTTTTCAGATCCTAATATAAATGTTAATATAAAACAATCTACAACAAATCTAGAACGCGTTCTTTATACTTTATATTCAAGTAATTAAATACTTATTTTATAATAATGTTAATTGTAATAAAATGAATAAATTAATAAATATATATTAATTTATTAAAATTTTTTTATAATAAAATAGATTAATTATCATCAAAAAATAAGTATTTAAATTTACATTTTTATTTTGTAAGAATACGACTATTGATATGCATCGCTTGTAATTCTTGGAAGAATAATTTACTTGAGTATGGAATTTGTACCTTAGCAAATTTTGTTGTATTATCACTATATAATGACTTATAAATATTTTTATCAGGATTTACTGGACTAATCATTCCAGTTTCTTTATCAATCCAGACATAGTATTTGTCAGAACAATCAAATGTACGTTCTTTCAAAAACTGTACTGAACCATGTGAGAGCATACAATCTCGTTCCATTTCGCCAAATCTGAAGCCCCCGTCCCGTGAACGTCCCTCCGCCGGTTGCATAGTAAGTAACTGGTAAGGTCCAGTGGCTCTCGAATTTCCAGTCCAACAAGCTTTACCGTTTCTACGTACATAAAAAACTTCACTTGGAACGTGAACACACCATACTGGACATGATACATTCTTATTTATTAAAACATTATCATGATTAACAATCACATTATTTTCCTTAAAGTATTGAATATGTTGGTCATCTTTGTATTCATTAATATTGCTAATATTTTTCTTATAATAAACTTTTTCATTAACTAAATCTTTTGCATATTTAAAATCATAATTCTTATCATCAGAACTTACCCACATTCTATGTTCAGATGTCACATGTAAATCAATTGATTGATTTTTAATATGATACATATCACCTACATGATCAGGATAATTATAAATTTCAATTGGTTTTTCATAAATTAATTTATTATCTTTTAAAGTTGCCACTTCATCTGTCATTTGTAAATCATTATGTTTTTTCCAACCACATTTTGTTAAAATTTCAGTCTCATAATCTAAACAATGTAATTTATCTTCGACTAAATGCTTTAATCTATAATAGAATGTCGGTCCCATAAAGATTGCGGCTTCAATTTGTTCACCCGTTTTACCATTATATAAAATTTCTGTACCAGCACCACTATATCCCATAGATTCCAATATAGGAGCAATTTCTTCCACATTTGTTTTTCTGAAAGGAGTTGCATCTAACTCACATCCAGCCAATGTTCCTACTTTTCCAAAAACACATTCAATAAATTGTGCAATAGTCATTCTTTTAGGAATGGCATTTGGATTCATTATAATATCTGGAACTATTCCATCTTTGGTATAAGGCATATCTTCTTGCTTATATGTCATACCAATTGTTCCTTTTTGACCCTCGCTACCCCTAAGTTTCCCTAGGGGGATAGACTGTACCTTAAGCAGAATCAGGCTGATTAGGCCATCATTTTCCACCGAAACCCGTGCGGTCGTTGAAGGAGTATCATACATCTCATCAATACGATGTTTAGACACTTTACCCGCGGATTACCCAATCCAAAGAATTATTACTATGAGCGACGCTATTAACGTGCCTATTATACTTGTTTCCAAGCATAAGGAGTATCTTTGGCTCTAAGGGCTTTCCCGTCATTATGAGGTTTCTTGCTAATTAAAATATCCCACTAATTTTAATTAACTAGCATCTGGCTTTCTCTTTTTACCTATAAAAAGAGTGAAGGCGCAACTATTTCCCTACAACAGAGCTTCTTATTGTAGTAGGATGCTTTTCGACACTAGTTCGTCAATGTCTTGAGTTACCACACCAAACTGGTATTCCATTATTTCTTACATAAATTATACCAGAATTTACTTGACAGCAATATACTTTACCAGTATATCTTTTAATTGAATCAGATGTATTAGTTCCATCTGGTTTTCTATTTTTATTAACTAAAGGTTTATTTTGAGTTTTAATTACTGTTAGACGATATGCATCAACTGATTGTCTAAAAATTTCATTTCTAGGAGCACAATAACTTTCACTTCCTTTTTCTGATTTTAGATACTTATTAGCAGAATAACCAGCATGTAAACATAATCTTTGAAAATCATCAGCTAATTTTATACTAGATGTATCATATCTTAATGTTCCATTTTTCATATAATGTCCATCTCCTAATATCATACTTTCCATTAAAATTTCAGAATCTTTCATATTTAATTTCCATACCCAATCAGGTAAAAATTTATTAATAGCACCAACTGATAAATCTTTAAAAATAGAAGTTAATTGTTTATCTTGAACACACCATCTATTAAACTCAATTTCATCTTTTTTATCTTTATGTTTTATTATGTCATATCCTAATATTTTAAAATTTTTATCTAATGCTTCTTTTACTCTTGGTTTATGTGAAGCATATTGAATTTGATTTCCAGAAACCCATCCTTCTGCCATCCATACACCAAAAATTACTAAAAATGCTTGTAAATTTAATTTTCTTTCAGGTATAGTTTCATAATCATTTAATACAAAATATTCTTTTAAAGTATGTTGTTCATAATTATCAATATTTTTTAAATATTTAACTCTTTTTCCAATTATATCTTTAGCTTCTTTAATTTTATAATTTTTACCATCTCTTCCTGCTACATACATTCTATGATTTAATGTAACTTCTAAATCAACTTGATTTGATTTAACATAATAAATATCTTCATCACAATCATATGACATAACTTCAAGTGGATTTTCATAAAATAATTCATTATTATCCTTTAATGTAGCTACTTTATCTTCAATAGTAGTATCTTTTATTTTTTTCCAGCCATTCATCGTTAAAACCTCGGTATTGCTTGAAAAACATGCGAATTTATCGCCAATTTCCGGAATTCTATCACTTCGAACTCTTACTTTAACAAATTTATACCCATCCCCATTACTATGAGTATAAGTTTTATCTACAATTCCAGACTCATTTGCTCTTAAAGATGTACTTAAATCACGTGCCTTAGGTTCCCCTTCAATACTATCTTTTAACATAGTGACTTTACCAATAATAATATCATTGCTATCAACATGAGAGTTTACTTTTACAAACCCATCATCATTTAATTTATCATATGAACCATAGCTCATTTTTTCAGTATAAATCTTTCCATTTGGATAAAATTTTTGTGGCTTACAAAACTTTTCATCTTCTAAGGTAGCACTATTTTTCTTTTCTTCATCTACATAAGTTCTAAAAAAAGAAGATCTAAACAATCCTCTATCAATAGAACTTTGATTAAAAATCAAAGAATCTTCCTGATTATATCCTGTATAACAAGCAATTGCCACAATAGGCATTTGTCCACTTGGTAGATCCGCACTATGTAAATATTTACTAGGTTCAGTATTGACCATTGGTTTCTGGGGATAATGTAAAATATGAGCCATTGTGTCCATACGATTTCTAAAAGCCGTACTATAAATTCCCATAGCTTGTTTACCCATCGCACCTTGGAAAAGATTTCTAGGAGCTTGATTATGTTCAGCAAAGGGAATATTAGATGCTAATACACCTAGAATTAAGGAAGGATGAATTTCACAATGTGTATAGTTATAATAAGCATAATTAGTTTTTTTATTTTCATGTAAATTATCTTCTGTCATACAAATCATTAGTGTATCTGCTTCATTAATATCAACATATTCAATAATAGCTTTAGAATTATTACTATTATTATGAATTTGATTGACAATTAAATCATTCCAATTTAAATTATTTTTTTTCATATTTTCCACAAATTTATTTGTTATATTAAATTTATTGTTTTCAATAATATATAATGGGCGACATAATCTTCCACCAGTTGTCCAAATTTGAATTTCATTTAATTTAATAACCCAAGCAATGGATACATATGGATTAATTAAACCTTGTCTTCTTAATTCTTTTAATTTTGGAACAATAATATGAGGTTCTTTTGTTTGTCCATACCAATCACCATTAACAAAAACTTTTACACTATCAAAAACTTCATTAGCAGCAACATTTTCTAATCCAATAACTCCCATTTCATCTAAACAAGATAAAACAGTCACTGGACTAATTGAAATCGTAATATAACAAGTTAAAGCCATATTTTTAACAAGACCAATGGAAGCACCTTCTGGTGTTTCAAATGGGCAAATTACACCCCATTGAGTACAATGAAGTTTTCTAGGGTCAACTGTTTTACCATTTTTATCAATTGATGTAACTATTCTTCTTAAATTTGATAATGTACCTAAGTAATTAAATCTTTGTAAAACAGCAGCAACACCTTTTGCACCAGCTTGATTTCTTAAACCCCAATTTCCTGTACTAAGTGCAAATTTAATGTCATTTTCAATAGAATTAGGTTTCAACTTTTTACTTAAATTTTGAGGCAATTCATTCATCCTTCCTGCCAACATATCTTTATCACAAGTTGCTTTCAATTCTTTCGCAAATTTTCCAAAATAAGCTCTAAATAATTGTGCCATTAATTCCCCACTTGTTTCAACTTTTTTATTTAAAAATGAATCTCTATCATCATATTCCATCCGTCCTAAATGGGTACTTAACATTTTATTTACCATATAACCTAAGAAAAAAGCTTTTTTAACAGGAGATTCTCCAACATGAGGAAATAACTCCTTTACTAATACTTCAAAAGTATATTTTAATTTACATTTATTTGTTTTAAATTTATTATTGTATTGAATACCAGTAATATATTTAGAAATATATTCTAATGCTAATTTTTGTGAATTAATTTGTTTTGCTTCATCAACCGATGCTTTTAACAAATCCATCAATTCATAATTATTTTCAGAAGAAATATTATAAACAATTAATTCTATAATAGACTTATCAGAAATGAAGTTTAATGCTCTAAAAACAATCATTAATGGAATATCTTGTTTAAAATTCTTTATTCCAACACGAATAATATTACCTGTTTGATTATCTTTTTTAGTTTTCATTTTAACTGATGTTCTAGATATTTGTGATGGATTATTTGGAACAACTTGTAAAATAGTTGCTTCATCAGAATATTTTGTTTGAGCTAATCTAGTAGGAAAGCAACAAATTTTATTTGGACGAATTTTTTCTTGCGAGATAATTACTTTTTCACTTCCTTTAATAATAAAATATCCTCCTTCATCATATAATCCTTCACCCATTTCAACTTTAGTCATATTATTTTGATCACTTAAAACACAATATTTTGAACCAACCATAATAGGCATTCTTCCACACGGATATTTCTCAAGCGGAGGATGTTGTTTAATTATTTCTTCACCTTTTTCATTGATAGTAATTGTTTTATGATAAATATCTAAATACATATTTGCACCATAAGTTAATTTTCTTAATCTTGCTTCATTTGGATACATTAATTTATTTGGCTTATCGTATAAAACGGGTTTACTAATATAAATTTTACCAAATTCAATTTCATAGATTTCTTTAAAAATTTGTTTTTCTTCATCATAACTATCTTTATTATTAATTCGAATTGTATTAAAATCTTTTTCTCTTATAATAGCTTGTAATTCTTTATCCATAAAATAATTATAAGAATTTAAATGATGACTTATCAATACTTTATCTTGTTTAAAAAATGTATCAATTACATCCCATGTTTTATCTTCCCAATTAAAATTTTCGTCGACTTCTTTATTAGACATCTATATTATAATAATATAATTACATCTTTAAGTTTTTAAATTAATATTAAAATCAATTTTTAATTATTTATTAATAAATTTTAATTTAAATTAAAATTTATTATTTGAAATATTTATACTTAATTATTTTTTACAAATTCAGGAAATGTTTTTCCTGAAAGACGTCTTGTGACTTCTAATAACATTAATGCCATAAAAGCAATTAAAATAAAAGGTAATAAAACTAATACCCACGAAACAGTTGTATATCCCTTAGAACATAAAAAGTTTAATATATATACCCATACTAACATCATTATTATTTTTACAATAAACAAACCTGCATTAACTTGAGCCGAAAATCCCATTAAAATTACAATTATACTTAATATTAAATAAAGCATAGCTGGATTACATAAAGTCATTTTTCTATAAATAATAGAAAGATAATAATTAATAAATTAATAAATTAATAAATTAATAAATTAATAAATTAATAAATTAATAAATTAATAAATAAATAAATTTCTTAATAATAAATTAATTTTTATTGACTAAAATTCCTTTAATTACATTACAATTGGGACATCCACAAAAACCTCTAAGCCCATTTTTATTTAAAAAACAACTTTTATGCATTTTATTAGGACATTTTTTACAAGCAAATACTTTTTCATCGAATTTGATTGGATAATTACAAATTTTACATACTCTTTTTTTATATGTAAATAAATTTATTAAATAAGAAAACATGTTTATTCTTATTTATACTAACTATTATTTATTTAAAAAATATAATTTAAATATCAATAAATTCTCGAAAAATCTAAAATATATTTTAATATAATTTAATAGTCCTTAATGCGGAAAGAGGTTGTTCAAAATTTGAATAAAATATTATAAAAACATACTATAATCATTATTTTTTTATACGAATAATATAAAAAAAATAATGAAAAATATTATATAGCTATTTATTATATGGTAAATTGGGGTTTAGGTATTGAACATGAAATGCGAATAAGATTTACAAATAAATTAACTATTTTAAATTTAGATGATTTTATTATAAAAAAAATAGTAGAAGACTATAAATATATTCCTGATTATTTATTTATTGAGTCTAATTTTTTATTAAATTTATTTACAAAATATTCTATTAAAATTTTAGATTATTATGATAATCAAAATAGTAAAAATAGTAAAAATAAAAATAAAAATAAATATAATAAAAAAATAAATATAAATAATGAAAATCCTTTTTCATATATAGAATATTGTATTGATTCTAATTTAGAATATCCATTAGAACATTCAACTTATTTTAATGATAATATTGATAGCTGGGTAAAATATTTACGTTATTATATTTTATTATACAATGAAAAATATTTTTTATTTTCTTCAAAAATATTTATGATAATAGATCATTTTGGTATGAATGATACAAATAGTATATCAATAAATATAATACTAATGAAAGTATTATATAATTCTATTTATGATAAAAATAAGTTAAAAATATTTTTTACAATATTAAAAAAAGGGGTTTTTGAAAAAGAATATAAAATATATATTAAAAAATACATTGAAGCAAATACTTTTATAAATAATATTGAATATAGATGGGATGATAATGATAACGATATTTTATTAAGTTATAAGAAAGAAAATAAAAAAAATATTACATTTGAAATGGTAGAAAAATTTTGTAAAAAATATAATTCTACATTTAATAAAAGTAATAATTTAAATATATTTTTAAAAAAATTTGATGATAAAAAGTTATTAAAAGAATTACATAATATGATAAATTTAAAAATTCCGCATATTGATTATTCATCTCAAACAACTGCATTAGAATTCAAAACATATGATTTTAAAAATAATAATTATAAAAAACAACTTGATGATTTAATATATATAGAACGTGTATTTTTTACAATTATAAATGAAATACCTGAATTACAGAATTACATTGAAAAATTTGGAAAAATTGTGTATCATAATACAGGTAGTTTGGAAGAAACAATTATTTTAACAAGTATAAAACCTTCCTTTAAACTAATAAAAAAAGATTACTCAGGAAGTTTTCATATTTGGATTACAATTCCATATGAGGAAAAAGATAGCCCTGAAAAATTTGTTCATCAACACGCATTTTTGGGCAATCGTTTACAATTATTAGAACCTATTTTTTCATCTTATTTTACAAGTCCAGATACGAATTCCATTGGAAATAATCTTACTCATTCAAGAACAAGTTTAAGACAATTTTTAAATAGGCATGCAGGTTATGGTACATCAAATGTACTTTATCTAAATGGTGTAGATAATACATTTATAAATGAATATTATCTTTCTAAAAATGATTATTTTAAAAATAATCACATTCGTTTATATAAAAATAAAAAAATATACGATAGTATTGATAATAAATTGATAAAAAATTATAATGGATTAAATACAAGGGCTAATACTGTTGATCTTTATAAAAAATATTTTTCATCATATGATTCTAATAGCTATAGTCATATGAATTTTATTAAAAATAATAATATAGATATTGAGAATTACTTAATTAAATTATTTAAAAAAACAAATATTACACCAGAAGATAACCAAATTCCATTAGGAGCAGATATTCGAACCTTAGATATGAATCTTTTATTTTATCCAGAATTATTGCCAGAATTTAAAGAAATTTATATATTAGAAAACAATAAATTTATAAAATATTATATAGATTTGAAAAAAAATGAATTTACAGAAAAACCTAAGTTTAATACCACAAAATATAAAAAACTATTGAAAGAAGAAAGAGTAGGAATTGAGTTTCGTATATTAGATCATCAACCTACATCTAATTTAATACAGTTATTAGCTATATGTGCACAAATTGTCACTTTCTCTATGAA
>Ga0209702_10004248_pt1 | contig 21127 bp, 14 predicted proteins | sample FRY01_FD_187210 | JGI IMG/M metagenome (GOLD analysis project Ga0209702, IMG submission 187210) | Freshwater microbial communities from Lake Fryxell liftoff mats and glacier meltwater in Antarctica - FRY-01 (SPAdes) (version 2) | ecosystem: Environmental > Aquatic > Freshwater > Ice > Glacier... | reverse complement strand
AGAAGAAGGCGGAGGTGGGCTGGGTGGAGGGAGCGCCCACCGCCTGCGCGCCCGGAGGTCGCGCCCCACCTTTACGGGTCGTGGCCGACAGCTGAGGGCGGTGAAAGCAGGCGCGTGGGGACAGCCGACGTCTTCTGTGGGGACGTGCCTCCGGCGCTGCCTGGCGCCCGGGTGCGCCCGGGTGCGCCCGCGCGCGGTTACCACGCCCAGAAGAAGGCGGAGGTGGGCTGGGTGGAGGGAGCACCCACGGGTGGGGCGCGAGCCGAAGGTGGGGCGTGACCTCCGGGCACGCAGGCGGTGAAAGCAGGCGCGTGGGGACAGCCGACGTCTTCTGTGGGGAGGTGCCTCCGGCGCTGCCTGGCGCCCGGGTGCGCTCGGGTGCGCCCGCGCGCGGGACCACGCCCAGAAGAAGGCGGAGGTGGGCTGGGTGGAGGGAGCGCCCACCGCCTGCGCGCCCGGAGGTCGCGCCCCACCTTTACGGGTCGTGGCCGACAGCTGAGGGCGGTGAGAATAGGCGCGTGGGGACAGCCGACGTCTTCTGTGGGGACGTGCCTCCGGCGCTGCCTGGCGCCCGGGTGCGCCCGGGTGCGCTCGGGTGCGCCCGCGCGCGGGACCACGCCCAGAAGAAGGCGGAGGTGGGCTGGGTGGAGGGAGCGCCCACGGGTGGGGCGCGAGCCGAAGGTGGGGCGCGAGCCGAAGGTGGGGCGTGACCTCCGGGCACGCAGGCGGTGAGAATAGGCGCGTGGGGACAGCCGACGTCTTCTGTGGGGACGTGCCTCCGGCGCTGCCTGGCGCCCGGGTGCGCCCGCGCGCGGTTACCACGCCCAGAAGAAGGCGGAGGTGGGCTGGGTGGAGGGAGCGCCCACCGCCTGCGCGCCCGGAGGTCGCGCCCCACCTTTACGGGTCGTGGCCGACAGCTGAGGGCGGTGAAAGCAGGCGCGTGGGGACAGCCGGCGTCTTTTGTGAGGGCGCTGCGAGTTTCGTCGCTCGACTTTCCGAAGTCGAGTCGACGCCCTCCGCCGGCGTGCGGGTGCGGAATTACACGTCGCAGATGCCGACGGCGGTTTTCAACGAGGCGAGTTTGTCTGGTTTGGCGGGGATGAATTCCTGGGCGACGTGGCCTTGAAAGCCGGTGTCGACGATGGCCTTCATGATGGCCGGGTAGTAGAGTTCCTGGGATTCGTCGATTTCGTGGCGGCCCGGCACGCCTCCGGTGTGGTAGTGGGCGAAGTACGGGTGGTCGCGCTTGATGGTGGCGATGATGTCGCCCTCCATGATCTGCATGTGGTAGATGTCGTAGAGCAGCTTGAAGTTTTCCGAACTGACGGCCTTGCACAGTTCCACGCCCCAGGCGCTTTGGTCGCACTGGTAGTCGCGGTGATTGACGCGGCTGTTGAGGAGTTCCATGACCAGGGTGACGCCGTGTTTTTCGGCGAAGGGCAGGGCTTTTTGGAGGCCCTCGGCGCACACCTTGATGCCGTCCTCGTCGCTCAGGCCGTCGCGGTTGCCGGAGAAGACGATGACGTGTTTGGCTCCGAAGTCGGCGGTCGCCTTGATGTGGCGTTCGAGGCCGGCGGCCAGGGCGTCGTGGTATTCGCGGCGGTTGAATCCTTTTTCGATGCCACCGAGCTTTACGCCGCCGGGGCCGTCGATGCTGATGCCGCCGACCATGGCGCAGGTGAGGTCGTATTTTTTGAGGGTGGGAAAGTCATCAATGCCGACGAGGTCGATCGACGTCAGTCCCATCTCCTTACCGGCGCGGCAGAGGTCGTCGAGCGGGATGCCGTCGTAGCACCATTTGCAGGCCGAGTGGTTGATGCGTCCCTTGAGGCCGGAGGCGGCGTCCGCAGCCTCGAGGCGGTGGGCCAGGCCGGCGGCCACGACGGTGGCGGCGGAGCCTTTGAAGAACGATCGGCGGGTGGGGGCGGATGATTTCATGGGCAAAGGATACGCTGGTCCGGCCGCTTGGCGCAATTCTTTGCTGGTGGGATTTTGTGCTCGCGCGCTCGGTGGTTCTCCGCCAAAGCGGTGGGCCATGCGCGTGTTGGAGCGATTTTCCCGGATCGGGCTGGTGCTGGCGGCGGTCTGTGCCGGGCTCACCCTGTTCAGTGCGGTGTGGCTGGCGCGGGGCGACGATCGTCTACTCGACCAGATTCCGAAGCGCCGGGCCCAGGGCAAAGTGCTGCGGCTGGAGCATCACATGGCGCTGGGGTTCGAGCGGGCGGCGTGGGTCGGGCTGCTCGTGGGCGGTGCGGGGGTGGCGACGCTGGGGTGGTGGGGGAGAAAATCTCCTGCGGGGGCGGGGGTGCAGGGCGGAGGGGCGTCGGCAGCGGGGCGGGGCCCGGAGGCGTGGGTCAGGCCGATCCCGTGGGGCGGGGTGGTGGCGGTCGGGGCGATGGCGATGCTGGTCAGCGGGATGCTGCGTGCGCCGCGGCTCGGGCACAGTTTTTGGAGCGATGAAGCGTATGCGGCGCGGGCCTACGTGTGGGGGGTGAACGAGCGGGCGGCCGATGGCTCGCTGGTGCATCGGCCGGTGGCGTGGCCGCGCGCGCTTTTTTTCAACGAGCGCTCGAACAACCACGTGTGGTGCACGCTGGAGGCGCGGGCGGCGCACTGGGCCTGGCAGTCGCTCGGCGGGCAGGCCGACACCCGATTCTCCGAAGTGGCGATGCGGATGCCCGCGTTCGTCTGGGGGCTGTTGACGGTGGGGGCGGTCACGGTGTTGGGCGCGATGCTGGCTGGTCGGAGCGGGCTGGCCTGCGGGCTGCTGCTGGCGGTGCACCCATGGCATGTGCGATTTGCCGCGGAAATGCGGGGGTATTCGGCGATGCTGCTCGCGCTGACCCTCGGCCTGATTTTCCTCCTGCTGGCGCTGCGGGACGGGCGGTGGCGGTGGTGGCTGTTGACTGGGGCGATGAATCTCTGGGCGCTGCTGGCGTTTGCGGGCAGCGCCTATGTGCCGCTGGTCGCGTGCGGGGCGGCGGCGGGCTGGCTGGTCTGGCGGCGGCGCGGGGACTGGCTGGCCCGGCTGCTGCTGGCCAATGCCCTGGCGGCGGTGGTTTTTCTGTGGCTCTACGGGCCCTCGCTGTCCCAGCTCAGCGAGTATTTGCGGCGCGGCCCCGAGGCCGGGGCCTACCTGGTGAGCGCGGCCTGGTTGAGGCAGTTTGGGGAGGCGCTCTGTCTGGGGGTGCCCTGGTCGGTGATGGGGGAGACCTGGAAGGAGGCGACCTGGCTGCCTTCGGCGCAGGCGGCGGCGTGGGCGGCGGCCGCGGTCGGCGGGCTGGCTGCGATGCGCGTCGCGGTGGCGCTCTGGCTCCAGCCGCGGCTCCTGCTGGTGCCTGCGCTGATGGCGGGGGCGGCCCTGCTCTGCATCGGGCAGAGCGTGGCTGCGGGCTCGCTGCTTTTGATGTGGTATCTGCTGCCGGTGGTGATCGGCTGGGTGCTGGTGCTGGGCACCGGACCGGCACCCGCCGAGGTGCCGCCGGCCAGCCGGTGGATGCGCTCGCTGGTGGCTGGGCTGCCGGTGGTCGCAGTGGCGGCGTGCCTGGGCGTGTGGACCGGGAATTCGCTGGCTATGACCGCGATGCCGCGCCAGCCGATGCGTGAGGCGGCGCTGGCGGCGGGCGGGGGCGCGGCCCCGCCGGTCACGAGCCCCGTCCAGGCGGTCGCGGGGGTGAGTGACCAGCAGATGCGCCTGTACGCGCCGGAGGTCCTGGTCTTGAAATCCCTGGCGGACTTGGCGGCGGCGGAACGTTTGGCGGCGCAGCGGGGTTCATCGCTCCGGGTCAGCGTCGGCGGCTGGGAGGCCACCCGCGAGCGGCTGCCGGAGGTGATGGCGCGCCTGATGGACGGCGGCTACGAGACCATCACCAATCTGCCGGGGTGGGAGCCGATGTTCAGCTACCGGGTGGTGCGCCAGCGGCCGTGACGCTACGCGGCCAGCCAGCGTGCGTAGCTGCCGCTGGGCACCGGGAGGACGCGCTCGCTCGGCCCGCGCAGGAGCATTTCCCCCTGTTCGAGGCGGCCGCCGCGCACCCCGTCCATTTCCTGACTGAGCAGGTGGGAGAGCGCGATGGGCGTGAGTTCGGGGGTGTGGCACGAGAGCAGGATGCCCAGCGGCGCGTCTGCAAGCAGCCGCCGGATGGCGCGCAGGAGCAGCGGCAGGTCGGTCTCGATCTTGAAGATTTCGCCCTTCGCACCGCGTCCATAGCTGGGCGGGTCGAGGATGAAACCGTCGTAGAGCCGTCCCCGCCGCTCTTCGCGGTCGAGGAATTTGCTGACGTCGTCGACGATCCAGCGGATGGGGGCGTCCTGCAGGCCGTTGAGGGCGGCGTTTGCCCGCGCCCAGTCGACCATGCCCTTGGAGGCATCGACGTGGCAGACTTCCGCGCCAGCGCGGGCGGCGGCCAGGGTGCTGCCGCCTGAATAGGCGAAGAGGTTGATGACCCTGGCGGGACGCCCCTGGGCCTTGGCAAAGGCCGTGCAGCGCTCGCGAATCAGCCGCCACTGGTCGCGCTGCTCGGGGAAAATCCCCAGGTGACCGAAGTCGGTGGAGCTGAGGCGAAAGACAGTGCCGTCGACGGTGATGTCCCATTTCGCCGGCAGCTTCTCCCGCCCGGTCCAGCGCGTCTTCGGCCCCTCGCGGAAGAAGCTGGCGGTGGCCTTGCGCCAGAGCGATTCGGGCAGGCGCGGCTTCCAGACCGCCTGGGCGCAGGGCCGGGCCAGGGTGACCCCGCCGAAGCGCTCCAGTTTTTGGAAGCCCCCGCTGTCGAGCAATTCATGGCCGTCGGCCGTCGGCCGGGGCGTGGGAGCGGGGGCGGCGCTCATGAAGGCACACTGACGATTTCCGCGACGCGTTCGATGCGCAGGGCGCGCCCGGTGGACGGGTCCACCTCGACGACGCAGCCGCTGATGCGCACATCGCCCTTGGCCACGTGGCTGCGGGTCGGGAGGTTGGTGCAGAACCGCTGGATGACCGGCGGGATGTCGCTGCCGATCACCGAGTGGAGCGGGCCGCACATGCCGGCGTCGGTGAGGTAGGCGGTGCCGCCGGGAAAAATCATCTCATCCGCCGTCTGCACGTGGGTGTGGGTTCCGACCACCGCGCTGACCCGGCCTTCCAGGCTGCGGCCGAAGGCGATCTTCTCGCTGGTCGCCTCCGCATGGAAATCGACAAAAAGGATGTTCGTCTCCTGGAGCATTTCCTCCACCGCGGCCTGCGCGGCCAGAAACGGATTGTCGAGCGCCTGGCCCATGAAGACCCGGCCCTGGACATTAAGCACGCCGACCCTGCCCTTGGGGGTGTCGAGCACGATCCATCCATGGCCGGGCGCGCCGGGCGGATAGTTGACCGGGCGGAGCAGCCGGGGTTCGGTTGGCATGTATTCCACGACGTCCGGTTGGTCCCAGGCATGGTCGCCGAGGGTGATGACGGTGACGCCGGCCCGGAGCAGACTGATGGCAATTTTGGCCGTGATGCCGCGGCCGCCGGCGGAGTTTTCTCCGTTGACGATCGTGAAATCAATCCTGAACCTCTCCCGCAAGACCGGGAGCTGTTCGATGACCGCTTTGCGCCCGGGTTCGCCGAAAATGTCACCCAAAAACAAAATGCGCAGCGGTTCCGCCGTGGCTGGTTCCTCCATCATGAGAAACCCATCCTTGCTGGAAATCACTCAGTGTAAAGTCCCGCGCGCATGAAGGGTCGCCGGCTCGAACAATGGCCGCTGCTGGCGGCGGTCGGCATGCTGCTGATTTCCGGCGGGGCGCTGCTTTATTATGTGGTGGTGCAGAAGCCGCGGGAGGTGCCGCGGGTCCCCCGGCCCGGGCCGGGGCCGGGGTCGGGGCTGCCGGACGGCCGGCGGCCGGTCATGCGGCTGTCCGCGCTCGCTCCGGAGCCGGGTTGGCAGCGACTGGCGCGGTTTGCGGATACGCTGACGGTGGCGGATTTCCGGGAAGCCATGACCCGCGTCTATGGCGACGGCACGCCGGCCTGGGAAGAATGGCTGGTGCTGCCGGCCGGCGCGGAACGGCCGGCGCGGGTTGAAATCACCACCTGGTCGGCCGAGCCGGCGGCTCCCCGGCAGGCGCTGAGCCTGCTGGGCACGCGGCCGCCGGTGCGGTACTGGCGGGAGGCGGGGGAGCTGCCGCCTTCGTCCGATCCGGCCGGCCGTCCGCTTGAAGGGGTGAAGATTGCGCTGGATCCGGGGCACCTCGGGGGTGCCTGGGCCCGGATGGAGCAGCGGTGGTATCAGCCGCAGAACGAACCGACCGAGGTGATGGAGGGGGAGATGACGCTGGCCACCGCGCTCTTGCTCAAGCCATCGCTGGAGGCGCTGGGCGCGGTGGTCTCGCTGGTCCGGGAGAGCCACGAACCGGTGACCGCGACGCGTCCGGAAGACTACGCGAGTCAGGCGACGTCGGCGACCCAGGCCGAATTGTTTTTTTATCGAAAGGCCGAGATCCGGGCCCGCGCCGACAAGGTCAATCAGCAGCTGCAGCCGGACCTGCTCGTCTGCCTGCATTTTAATGCGGAGCCGTGGGGCGAGCCGGGGAAGGTGACTTTTGTCGAGACCAACCACCTGCATTTGATCGTCAACGGCCACTATGACGCGGGCGAGATGGCGCTCGACGACGTGCGCTATGAGATGCTGGAGCGGGTGCTGCAGCGGAGCGAGCGCGAGGAGTTGCGGCTGGCCGACGCGGTGGCGAAGAGCCTGGCGGCCGCCACCGGACTGCCGCCGTACGACTACGGAGCCGGGTCCATGGCCGGCAATGCCCACCGCCCGCTGCCCGAAAATCCCTACGTCTGGGCGCGCAACCTGATGGCCAATCGTCTCTACCAGTGCCCGGTTGTCTTCACCGAGCCGTACGTGATGAATTCCCGGGAAGTCTACGAGCGGGTGGCCGCGGGGGATTACGCGGGCGAGAAACTGGTGGCGGGCCGGATGCGCAAGAGCCTTTACCGGGAATACGCCGATGGGGTGGCGGCGGGCCTCAAAGCCCACTTCCTGGGGCACCGGCGGGAGCGATAGGCGACCTGGGAAGGGGAGAGAACCCTTGGATGGAGGATGGAGCCCGTTGGGCGGCCCCCTTCAGCCGCCGGACCCCAAGCCCCCCTGGCCGCCCTGGCCGCCCTGGCCGCCTGTCGCCCGAAGGCTTTGGAGCCATCGAAAGGCTGATCGAGGGGTCGAGGGGGCGGCGCCGGCACCGGCTTCGGCCGGGACGCCGGGTTCAGGTGCCGACCGGCTCCACGGTCGCCCCGGCCTCGGAACGGAGGGCGGCGTTGAAGACTTGGTGGCTGGCCAAGGCCTCCTCCGGGGTGACGCAGCCGAAGCGCCCGTGCAACCGCCCGGCGCGTTCCAGGAGGAAGGCGGCCCACATTTGCTGCATGATGTCGGGAAAGCCGGGTTCGAAGATGCCGCCAGTGATGGTTTTGTACGCCATGCCGAAGCCGAGGTCGGTCCGCTGCCACCACTGCTCCTGGTCGCGGCGGAAGACCCAGAGCGCCTTGGGGTCCGCAGTGTTGAAGCGCACGCCGCCATCAGTGCCCAGCACCTCGAAGAACCAGGAATTGGTCGCCCCGGGCGCGAGGCGCTTCATTTCCAGGGCCATCGGCACACGCTGGCCGCGGGCCTCGGTCCAGGTGTGGAGCACGGCGTTGTCCCAGGTGTCGCAGGCGGTGGTGGTGCCATCGGGGTTCGGGCGTTCCGCCACCCCCTTCTGGAGCTGCGCGTAGACACTCTGCGGCTTCCAGCCGAGGCGCAGCGGAAGGTGCAGAGCGTGCATGCCGAGGTCGCCCATCACGCCGATCTCGCCGCAGGTGCGGCTGAGCCGCTTCCAGTTGGCGGGTTTGGTGGGATCCAGGTCGCTGCTGTGATGAAAACCGGAGCGCACTTCCAGGAGGCGGCCGAGCTCTCCGTCCCGCGCCATGGCAAAAGCCCGCTGCGCGCCTGGCAGGAACGGGAATTCCGAACTGCAGCGGCAAAAGCGGCCGGTCTCGGCGATGGTGGCGACGATTTCCCGCGCTGCGGCGAGGTCGATTCCAAACGGTTTCTCCGCAAAGAGGTCCTTGCCCGCGCGCAGGACTTCGGCGTAGACCGGCGCGTGCAGGTGGTGGGGCAGGGCGACATAGACCACATCCACCGCGTCCGAGGTCAGGAGCTCGCGGTAATCGCGGGTCTTGAGCTGGACGGTCGGGATGCGGTCGAACCAAGCCAGCACGGGCTCGCTCAAATCGGCCACGGCGGTGAGCACCGGGGTGAGGCCGGTGTCTTCCATGGCACACCAGCGGGCGAAGGCGCTGGCCATTTCGCGGCCCATCAGGCCGCCTCCGATGATGCCGATTTTGACAGGTTCAGGGGTCATGGTTGAAGTCGTTGAGGTCGTTAAAGTGATTGAGCTTTGGCCGGATGCGGGGGCGCGCGCAACCGGCAACTGCGGAAGGATCCGCCGGACAAGGCCGGGCGGCTCCGCGCCGCCGGCTACCGGTTGAAGAGCCGCTTGAAGAAACCGCGCACGCTCTTTTCATCTGCCGGCGCGGCCGGGGCGGCGGCGGGCTGGCTGTCCGGCTTGGCCGCTCCCTCGGGTTTTTTCGCGGAGCGCCGCGGCTTGGTGGCGGTGCCTTCCTCTGCGTCTCCGCCTTCTTCATCGACTCCCCCCTTTTTGCCCTTCTCGTTCTGCGCCAGCAAGGAGTCGCTGGTGCGTTTGTAAAAGGGCTCGTCCCGGTCCTTCTTCAGCTTGTAGATATGGTTGAAGACAGTGGCGACCATGGGCGCGACCTTGCGGCCGCCGGAAATGCTGCTTTCGCCAAAATCGCCTTCATAGATGGCGGCGAAAGAGTAGTGCGGATTGTCGGCCGGCAGGAATCCGGCGAACCACGCCATGTTCCGATCGGGCCCCCACTGGGCCGTGCCGGTCTTGCCGGCGACGGTCACATAGCGGCAGGCGGCGGCGCGGCCGGTGCCGCCGCCGTCGTTGACCACCGCCCGCATGCCCTTATGGACCGCCTTGATGTGGTTCTGGCTGATGTTCAAATCATTGCGCGGTGCCGGCGGAAAAGCCTCGACCACCTTGTTCTCCAGGTCCTGAAACTGGCTGGCCAGCCGCGCTTGGGGGGTGTGCTGGCCGTTGGCGATCGCGGCCATGCCGCGGGCGACCTGGAGCGGAGTAGCGGAGATCGCCCCCTGGCCGATGGACATGTTGGCCAGGTCGCCTTGCAAGATTTTGCGTCCGTAGTTGACCATCATCCAGTCGTCATTGGCGACGCGTCCGGCGGACTCCCCCTTGATGGGCAGGCCGGTGCGTTCGCCGTAGCCGAGGCGGTTGGCCATGTCGGTCAGGTTGCCGGAGCCGGTGGCCATGCCGGCGCGGGCGAACCAAGTGTTGCAGGAGATTTTCATGGCCTGGGTCAGACCGATCGATCCGAAGTCGCCCTTGTAGGCGTTGCGCAGGACGTGTTTGCCGAGGCGGAGCGATGAACTGCAGTTGAAGAAGCTGTTCTCGTTGAACTTGTCCGCGTCCAGGCCGGCCAGGGCGGTCACCACCTTGAAGGTGGAGGCCGGCGGGTACACGCCCATGAAGGCGCGGCCCAGGAGGGGTTTGTCCTTGTCTTTAATCAGGGTGTTATAGTCGTCCTGCTTGATCGAAGGCACAAAAGAATTGGGGTCGAACATCGGCCAGGAGGCCATGGCGACGACATCGCCCCTTTCGACATCCATGATGACAAAGGCACCGCGCTTGACATTGGACCGAAGCTCCTCCTCGCAGATTCGCTGGAAATCGAGATCCAGGGTGGTGACCAGGGTCAGTCCCGGCACCGGGTGCTGGGTAATTTCTTCGCCGATCTTGTGGCCCTGGCCGTCGAACAGCATGTTCATCTGACCGGCCTGGCCCTTGAGTTTCTCGTCATAGGTCGCCTCCAGGCCGTCGCGTCCGACTAATTCCGGGTAGAAGGGGTCCTGGGGATCGAGCGGGCCGGTGGGCATCGGGCGCACCTTGCCGACTGAGCCGAGCAGGTGGCAGGCGGTGCGGCCGTGGGGGTAGCTGCGCAGGTAGGCCGGGTGCATGATGGTGCCGGCGAGCAGACGGTTTTTCTGTTCCTCCGGCGGGGCCTGTTTGAGGGCGCGCTCGCTAAGCAGCGGCAGCCAGCGCCGGTGTTCGTAGTGTTTGAGGATGTCCGCGTCCTTTGCCTCCCAGGGTTCGCCCAGCACCTTCACGGCGACGGCGATGCGTTGTTTCGCATAGGCGAGGGCGTCGGCGGGTTTGAGCGGCGGCCCTTCGGGAAACTGGATGCCCGGGTAGTAGGCGAGGATGTTTTGGGCCAGCGGCTGGCCATTGCGGTCGACGATCAGGCCGCGCGGTGCGGGCAGGGTGACGTAGAGCGTCCGGGCGTCGGCCTGGGTGCGCATGGATGCCTGGAGGGAGGGCTCCTCGGGTTTGGTGCCGCTCTCGACCGCCGGGCGGCCGGGGATCGGCCGGCCCTCGGGAATGACCTCCTCGCGGGGGATGATGGACGGGCCGTCCATGGGCACAGGTTTGCCCTCGGGAATGTCCTCTTCGGTGCCGGGTTCGGCGGAAAGTGGGGATGCGGCCTCCCCGGAGCCGCTCCCGTCCTTGACTGGGGGTTCCCTTTTCCGCGCGGGCTGCGCGGCGGCCGGTTTGCGGATGGGTTCGGGTTCCTCAATGGCGACCGGCACCGGTTCCGCGGGCAGCGGGTCCGCTTCGTCCGGGACCGGTTCCGCTGCGGAGGGCACCTCCTCCTCCTCGTCCACGGGCAGGGCGCGGGGCACGATGGCGGGCGGAAAGGGCGACGTCCGAGCCTGTCCGAAGACGGGAACGAAGGTGCCAGGGCAAACGAGAAGCAGAGCTAGCAGAGCCCTGAGTCCTGGGGTTGGAAGGCGACGTGACATGCGCAATGGACAAAATACCACACGGGACCGCTCGCGAAAGTGGAAACCATCCGTGAGTGAGCCGCGAACCGGCGGGGAACCCAGCTGTCAACGCCTGGATTTTTCACTTCTTTCATCGGCCTCCCTGCGCCATCATGACGGCTGCATGACCGCCACCACTCGCCGCCACTTCCTCAAGGCCACCAGCCTGGTCGCCGCCGCCCCCGCCGCCATCGCCCTGGCTGCCGACCCAGCCCCCGCCGCGTCCACCGCGGGCCGGCTCAAGCTGGGCTTCGACAATTTCTCCCTGCGCGCGCTCGGCTGGAAGGCACCGCAGTTCGTCACCTATGCCGCCGCCCAGAAAGTGGACGCGCTGCTGCTGTCGGATCTCGACGTGTACGAGAACCACTCGCCGGAGCATCTGGCGACGGTCGGGAAAATGTCCCGCGACGCCGGGATTGAGCTGCACGTCGGCACCCTGGCGATTTGCCCGACCTCGACTCGGTTCGATAAAAAGTGGGGCACGGCCGAGGAGTTGCTCGCGCTTTTGATCAAGGTGGCGCAGGGCACCGGCAGCACGGTGGCGAGGTGCGTGCTGGGGTTTGGAGAGGACCGCTCGACCCCCGGCGGGATCGAGGCGCGCATCGCCGACACCGTGGCCGTGCTGAAGAAAGTCCGCTCCCGCGCCGTGGACGCCGGCGTGAAACTCGCCGTCGAAAACCACGCCGGCGACATGACCGCCCGGGAGCTGGTCACCCTGATCGAAGGGGCCGGAGCTGATTTTGTGGGCGCGACCATCGACAGCGGCAACGCAACCTGGGCGCTGGAGGACCCGCTGGCGAATCTCGAAATCCTCGCCCCGCACATCCTCAGCAGCGGCATCCGCGACAGCATGATCTGGGAGGACGGCGACGGGGCCAAGGTGCAGTGGACCGCGATGGGGGAGGGGTTGGTGGACTGGGCCGCGTATTGCGCCAAGTGGCGGCAGGCCGCGCCCGAGCGACCGTTCATCCTCGAGATCATCTCCGGCTTCGCCCGGCCGTTTGACTACCTGAAGCCGGCCTTCTGGGTACCGTACCGGGGCGTGCCCGCCGCCGACTTTGCGCGGTTCGTCGCCCTCGCCAAAAAGGGTAAAGCGATTCCGCCGTTCCGGGCCAGCGCCGAGGTCAGCGATGCCCAGTACCAGCAGGCCGAGCTCGAGCGCAGCCTGAAGCATTGCCGCGAGGTGCTCGGGCTGGGGAGGAAGTAGGCCGGTCGCGTTCCTGCTCATCAGTGAAAAGGTCGCGGGGATCCGCGGCCCTGACTGCCACCGAATGGCCGATCCGCCAACACTCGGGTTCCTGGCGGACAGGCGGCAGCCTAAAGGTGCCCGGAGGGCAACGCTCCGGGCTGGGCTGGCTCAGGCCGCCGCGATTTTCAGCGCCTGGTCGAGGTCGGCGAGGATGTCGTCGATATGTTCCAGACCGATGCTCAGGCGGATGAGGTCCGGGGTGATGCCGCCGGCGAGCTGCGCTTCGGCGGGCAGCTGGCTGTGGGTGGTGCTGGCGCTGTGGATCGCCAGGGATTTGGCGTCGCCGACGTTGGCGAGGTGGGAGACGAGCTTCAGGTGGTCGATGAATTTTCGCCCGGCCTCCACGCCGCCCTTGATGCCGAAGACGACCATCGAGCCTCCTTTGCCGCGGAGGTATTTTTGGTTTTTGGCAAATTCCGGGCTGTCGGGCAGGCCGGGGTAGCGCACCCAGCTCACGCCCGGCTGCTCCCGCAGCCAAGTGGCCGCGGCCAGGGCGTTCTGGCAGTGGCGCTCCATGCGCAGCGGCAGGGTTTCGATCCCCTGGAGGAGGAACCAGGCGTTGTCCGGGGCCAGGCAGGCACCGAGGTTGCGGAGCGGCACGGTGCGCATGCGCAGGATGTAGGCGAGCGGCTTGAGCGGATCCGGCAGGTCATGGCCCCAGCGCAGTCCGTGGTAGCCGCCGTCCGGCCGGTCGAAGAGCGGGTGCCGGCCCGCCGCCCAGTTGAACCGCCCGCTGTCGACCACGATGCCTCCGATGCCCGCTCCGTGGCCGCCGAACCACTTGGTCAGCGAATGGACCACGATGTCGGCCCCATGCTCAAGCGGCTTGGTCAGGTAGGGAGTGGAAAAGGTGGCGTCCACGATGAGGGGCAATCCCGCCGCGCTGGCGACGGCGCCGATCGCGTCGAGGTCGGCGATTTCCAGCGCGGGGTTTGAGACGGTCTCGCAGAACAGCGCGCGCGTCTTGTCGTCGATGGCCCGGCGGAAGTTTTCCGGATCGGTCGAATCGACGAATTTCACCGTGATGCCGAGCGCCGGCAGGATGTCGGCAAACTGGGTGTAGGTGCCGCCGTACAGATTGCGGGCGGAGACGATGTTGTCGCCCGCCTGGGCCAGATTGATGATGGCGTAAAAGACGGCGCTGGTGCCCGAGGCGAGGGCCAGTCCGCCCATCTCCGGGGCGCCTTCCAGCAGGGCCACCCGCTTTTCGAGTACGTCGTTGGTCGGGTTCATCAACCGGGAGTAGATGTTCCCGAGCTCCTTCAGGGCAAACAGGTTGGCGGCATGTTCGGTGCTCTTGAAAACGAACGACGACGTGCGGTAGACGGGCACGGCTCGGGACAAAGTGGTCGGGTCGGGCGTGTGGCCGCCATGCAGGCAGAGGGTTTCGAGTTTCATGGGGTGTGCGGGGTTGGGATGGAACCGCATCCAACACCCGCCTCCGGCCTTTGCCAAGCCCGTCGACACTGGGTGGGGGGCGACCAGGATCGTACTCGCCACGGGCGCAGGTCTGGGGCAGGCTGCCGCGCATGAAGATCCGTCACCTGTCCCTTATCCTCTTCGTGGCCGGCTCTTTGGGGTCGTCGCCCGCGCAGGACCAGCCCGCCTGGAAACTCCCGGCCACCGATGCCGGCCTGCCCGGAGCCGGGCCGCTACGCCGGGCCGACTGGTTCCGCGATCTGTGGGAGCAGAAGCGCAAGGCCTGGGCGACGCGGGTGGACGCCGACCAGGGCGCGGTCGTGTTTTTGGGCGACAGCATCACGCAGGGCTGGGGCGACGATCTGGGCCGGGCGTTTGGGGCCATGAAGGTGGCCAATCGCGGCATTTCCGGCGACACCACGCGCGGCCTGCTGGTGCGGCTGCCGGGCGACGTGTTGGCCTTGAATCCCTCGGCGGTGGTTGTCCTGGCCGGGACCAACGACCTGGAGGAGCAGGCCGCGCCGCCGGTGATCGCGGAAAACGTGCGGCTCCTTCTCGCGGCTCTGCGCGCGTACCGCGCGGACCTGCCGGTGGTCTTGTGCAAGGTGTTTCCCAGCGCCGCGAGCAAGTCGCGTCCGTCCGACCAGATCCAGGCGCTCAATGAGTTGCTGGCCGGCCTGGTGAAAGACCAGCCGCAGGTGACCCTGGTGGAAACGTGGAAGCCGTTCGCCGATGCGGCCGGCGATGCCCTGCCTGCCGAGTTTCCCGACCTGCTGCATCCGAATGAAGCCGGTTATGCCAAGTGGGCTCGCGCGTTGCGGCCGGTCCTGGCGACCCTCGGCCTGACCGAGACCGAGGCCGATCCGTGGCAGCCCGAGGCCGGTTTCACCAGCCTCTTTAACGGCAGGGATCTCACCGGCTGGACGTTCAAGGACGGCGCGCCCTTCGACGGCATGAACCGAAGCAGCGACGGTCGCTATTTCGCGATCAACGGCCGCCTGGTCGTGACCACCCCTCCGGAAGGCAGCAAGCTGGCCCAGCTGTGGACGGTGCGGGAGTTTCCCCGCGATTTCACCCTGCGCCTGGAGTTCCGCGCCACGCCCGATGCCGACAGCGGCGTCTTCCTGCGCGGGCCGCAGCTTCAGTGCCGCGACTATGCACTGGCCGGTCCATACAAGGACCTGAAGAAATACCGGCCCCAGGAGTGGAACGAACTGGAGGTCGTCGTCACCGGCGGCTCCGCCCTCTGCACCTGCAACGGCGAGGTGCTCGAGGCCGCCTTCAAGCTTCCCGCCACCGGCCCGATCGGGCTCGAGGGCGACCGCGGCCAGATGGAATATCGCCGGCTGCGGCTCAAGGAGGAATAAGCAGCAAAAAAAGAACGCCCTGGCGCGATCAGCGACGGCGGCGGAGCAGGCCCAGCGCCGCGAGCCCGCCGAGCAGGGCCGCGGATGGTTCGGGCACCGGGGTGAACTCAAAATTGCCGGTCCCATACTAGCCGTTGCCGCTCACCTCGGACGCCCAGCCGTCGCCCTGCCCTGCGGGTCCGTCGTACGAGGTCGCGCCAATGAGCACGTCGGTGGTGGGATCGGTCAGGCTGCCGAGGGTGTTGTGCCGGACCGTGGGGTCCGTCGCGCGGTAGCTGGAGGCGCTGAGCAGATTCACCGTGTCGGCGGTCAGGGCGAGCGGAGCGGCGAGCGCTTCCATGATCCACGGCGCGGCTGACACTCTTCGATTCCGCCCTCCGGCGACTCATTTTGGGGAGGAAAATCCGGCCGCCAGCGTACCGTGCGCCATATGAAACGACCAACCGCCGCCGATTTCGATCAGGAACTCCTCGACCTCTACGATGAATATGTGCACGGCAAGGTCACCCGCCGCATCTTCCTCGATCGCGCCTCCAAATTCGCCGTCGGCGGGCTCACCGCCGCCGCCCTGCTCGAAGCGCTGGGGCCCAACTACGCCTTCGCCCAGCAGGTCCCGAAGGACGATCCGCGCCTCAAGACGGAATACGCCGCCTATCCGTCGCCCCAAGGAGGGGAGCCGATGCGCGGCTACCTCGCCCGTCCCTTCACCCCCGACGGTCCGCAGCCGGGCATCCTCGTCGTTCACGAAAATCGCGGCCTCAATCCCTACATCGAGGACGTGGCCCGCCGCCTGGCGGTCGCCGGTTTCATCGCCTTCGCCCCGGACGCCTTGGCGCCCTTGGGCGGCTACCCGGGCACCGACGAAGCCGGGCGCGACCTCCAGCAAAAGCGCGACCCCGCCGAGATGGTCGAGGACTTCATTGCCGGCGCCCGGTGGCTGGAAAAACACCCCGCCTGCAACGGCCGCATCGGGGTCACCGGGTTCTGCTACGGGGGCGGCATGGCCAACACCCTCGCCGTCCGCCTGCCCGACGTCATCAAAGCCGCCGTGCCATTTTACGGAGGCCAGCCCAAGCCGGAGGACGTGCCCAAGATTCAAGCCCCGCTCCTGCTCCACTACGCCGAAAAGGACGAGCGCGTGAACGCCGGCTGGCCCGCCTACGAAGCCGCCCTCAAAGCCCATAGAAAAAAATACGAGGCCCACATCTACCCCGGCACCAACCACGGCTTCCACAACGACACCACCCCGAGGTACGACGAAGCTGCCGCCACCCTGGCCGAGCGGCGCACCATCGAGTTTTTCAACAAAGTGCTGCGGTCCTGAGAGCGCGGCGCATGCCGATGTAGCCCGACATTCCAATGTCGAGTTCGACGGGGTATGACGTGCGTTCTGCGGTGGCGGCGACTCGACATCGGAATGTCGAGCGGCGATGCCCGGGGGCTCCGATGGCCATGGACGGGCTCTCTGGGTGTTCTCGGGTCCCCGGAAGGAGTCTTGGTTCACTGGTTGGTGCAGCCAATTCAGCTCGCTGGCGGCCTTGGATGCCTTTCGACAGTGAGGCTGCGTGCAGTCTTGCTGGCGTTGCTGGCGCGCGGCCGATCGTCTATGCGCGCCTGAATTGCATTTCTTCGGCCGGGCTTTCGGCTTCAGACGCCGACCGGAACGACCGGGCGCGATCGGGAAACCGGCCGTCCCCGTCCCCGCTCCCGCTGTCCACCACCCGCCGCCGACCCGGGCTTCTCCTTGAGCACCGTCGTCGAAATCGGTTTCGCACCTCGATCAGAATGAGGTTGGCGCGGTCCACTTCCGCTACGTTAGTGCTCCCAGTGCTGCAGCGGTCACTGGCTGCTTGCTCCCCCCGCCCAAAATACATGAACTATCCCCCTCTCTGCGTGCTGGCCATCGCCGCCGTCTGTCTATCGCCGGCCCTTGCTCAGGCTGGATTTTCGGAGGCCACCGATTACGATGGGACTTGGCTGACGCGATCAGGGGCCCGAACGGTGCCTAATCACTTAGCCGGAATAGAGGTGGTCAGCCCAGGCCCCTACCCATGGAGTGTACAGGTGGGAGGATTGGATGGAATCGATTCAGTCATGTCTAGAGCCTCGGGTTCTCGATTTACATATCCATTTGCGGTTCGGTCGTATCTTGAATCGAAATTCACTGGGCCCGGGAAACTATATTTTTCCTACTTATTAGATGGAGACAGCCAACGGTTTATTGTCTACACTAATGGACTCGCTCAGACTTTAGGGATGGCGCCAACTCCATCCGAAAAATACATAAAGACCGGATGGAAAGAAGCTGTCCTGACGCTGCCCGCAGGCGAGAGCACAATCGTCTGGGAGCTTAATGCCGAAGAAGATGGAGCCGTAGCCCAAGTCCAACTGGATCAAGTGTGGACCAGTGCAGATCCGCGGCCCCGCATTACCGGCGTAGAGGCGCCCGTGGGGCTTTTTAACGCGCCTTATCAGTGGAGCGGTCCGGCTGCTGCCAATGCTCCCGTCACCTTCAGTGCTGAGGAGCTGCCCGCCGGACTGAGCATCAACCCCCTCACGGGTGGAGTGAGCGGAACGCCAACATTGGCAGGTCAATTCAAGAGTATCATCTCCGCCACGAATGCCGCTGGCCGGCATCGAGCCGAAGTCGTCTTTGTGATCAAACCGGGAAGCACTTCAGTGGGCGAAGCACTTGATGATGTCGGCCGCAGTTTTCAAGTGGCCCAAGGTCCAAGCGGAACAACTTGGGAGGGCTTAACGGGCGTAGGCCATGACGGCGTCGATTGTGCGCGAGGATCCGGAGGAGCTACAGTGTCAACGGAGTTCAGGGGGCCTGGGGTCCTCAGCTTCTGGTACAAGAATAACAAGCCGCTCTATCACCTTGAAGAGGTTTTAGGGCCTTTTATGGGCAGGATCCATGTGCGCCTGTACCCAGCAAGTCAGTCACCACCGTTGGTAGAAACGCTTGTCTTGACTGGTGCCGAATGGAGCCAACACACCATGTCAATTCCAGCTGGATTTCAAAAAATTGCGTTGACTCCTTTATGGTCAGAAAGTGGCTATCTCGATGAATTTCTCTATGTCCCCGAGCCACCCGAGCTCGAAATCGCCGTGGTGCCTTCAACCGCGCCGCTTGCCAGCGGGGCGCACAGGACGTTTGGCGACGTGTTGGTGGGTGGCGGCGGAGACATGACTTTGTCGATCCGCAACAAGGGCGTGGGATATTTGGACATCGGGTCCGTTGGCCTGGACGGGGCGAACGCCAGTGATTTCCGAATCAATCAATCTCCGGCCGCGCTGGTGGCGCCGGGTGAAAGCACGAGCCTCAGCGTGCATTTTGCCCCCCAGGGTCCGGGAGAAAAGCTCGCGTATTTGCGCCTCATCACGAATGACCGCGATGAGACGAGTTACGTCCTGACGCTGCTTGGAAATGGAATGGCTGCAGTGGTCGGGCGTCCCGCGATCGTCGACCACCCATCGGATTTGACGGCGGCGCGCGGCGACCTGGCGCGTTTTTCGGTCAGTGCCGCGGGATCCGGGCTGGCCTATCAGTGGCTCAAGGACGGCGTTGAAATTCCAGCCGCCAGGACCAGCGAGCACCGCATCGCATCAACCCAGCCTTGGCATGCGGGGGCATACACGGTGCGGGTTTCGAATGCCTCGGGCACGATGATCAGCGTGCCCGCCTCCCTGCGGGTGCAGGGATCTCCGGCGGGCCCGTGGCGCGGGATGGTGGCCTACTACCCATTGGAGAACACCATGGCCGACAGCCTGCGTCCCGCGGCGCCGGCGGAATTGGTCAATGCCGGGACCATGGTGGCGGACGCCGAGCGGGGTTCGGTGCTTTCCGTTTCCGGCAAGGGATTTGGGACGCCCCCGTTTCCCTGGGAGTCTCCCGATCAGTATGGACCCGGCGGTTACGTCCGAATTCCGCGTCCGCTCGAGGCTGCCGGCGAGTCCTTTACGGTCGCGCTCTGGATCAAGGAGCAGGGATACAGCAGCTGGCACGGCGAGGCGTTTCTCACCATTGGCGAGGGGGCTTCGTCCGCCGAGTTGATCGGCCGCTCCTGGGTCGGCGGGTTGGAGGGGCTGCCTGACTCCTTTGGGGTGGTCGGCGTTGGCTCCGTGGAGCCGGTGGCGCCGGGATCCGTTGTCGTCGGCGCTGATGGGGCGGCCGTGGTGGACAGCCCCTGGACGTCCTGGGTATTGGCAGCCTCGGGTGGTCAGGTTCGTTATTATCGCCAGGGCGTGTACCGGGGAAGTTTGCCGTACCCTCAGGCCACGGCGGGTGATGTGTTCATCGGCCGGCATTGGTGGGTCGATGGCGGCCTGCGCTACTCGACGAGGTTTCGGGGGCGCGTGGACGACGTGCGGTTTTTCAACCGCGCCTTGAGTGCAACGGAGGTCCGGCAACTGTACGTTGAGACCCAGGCACCTCCGGCTCCGGGTCCTTTTGGGGCCTGGGGCGCAAGCAACGGCCTCAGCGGGACCGCCGGTGCTTTGCTGGCCGATCCGGACGCCGATGGTTTCAACAATCTGCAAGAATTCTGTTTTGGCGGCGACCCGCGGGCGGCCACCACTTCAGTTTTCGACTTTTTCGCGACCGAAACCAACACCGTGCTCGAATGGTTCGGCCGCCCGGAGGTTACGTACAGATCGATGTCCAGTTCTTACCTGAAGCAGTGGTTGTCGGCCGGTTTCCCGATCATTGCCGTGGACGACCAGTCAGGGACGCCCGCCGGCTATCGGCGCCTGAACCTGATCCTGCCGCTGCCCGACCCCAGTGAGGGAGCCGGCCTCTTCGCCGTCAGAATTGAGGCCGAAGTGCCTCCGGTCTTGTCCGGGGACGGCCGGCTTGAGGTCGAGCCGGCGAATAAGGAACCAGCCGCCGGTGACTCCTTGACCCTTGCCACCGGGGTGGTGGGTCCAGGAGACAGCTACCAGTGGTTTAAAAACGGAGAAGCCATGGCCGGAGCTGCCGAGCCCACCTTGACCATTGCCGGCGTTGACCTTGCCGACTCAGGGGCATATTCTGTGGCGGTCACCAACAGCGCTGGTACAACCCGCAGCCGGCCGGCTTACATCCGGGTCGTGTCGCCATCCCTCCCCACGGTAGCCACCTCCCTGCCGGTGGCTACCGGTATGCTGGGAGGCTCCGCCGGAGGGATGGTTGTTGATGATGGTGATGCTGTAGTGCGCGAGCGGGGCGCGGTCTATTCCACCACCCCGGGCCCAACCCTCAGCAATGCCACCCGGGCAATCGCACAACACGGTCCGGTCCGGTACGCTCTTGATCTGACCGCTTTGGAGCCCGCCACCACCTACTATGTGCGCGCCTATGCCATCAACAGCGTGGGGGTCGCGTATGGCCAGGAATCAACGTTCACGACCGCTCGTCCGCCTGATCCGTGATCCGTACTGACGCATCCAAGCCTTCGACGCTCCCGCCTCATGAGCAGGCTCGGCCCAAGGAGCTGACCAGGAGCCAATGCCGGCGGCGCGCCGCCGGACCGCTGCCCGGCAACGGCCAAACTGTTCCTGTAACGCGTCGGGATCAAGACGTGTAATCGGGGGGTGGAAGGTAAGCCCGTCAGCAACCGCGTATAGTGAGGAGTGAGGACGTCGGGGAGAGTGGCGTCCATGAAGCGATACACTGAGCGAGAACGGAAACGATTGGTAGGAGAGTATGGAGATTGGAATGGAAGCGCGGCGGCCTTCTGCCGCAAGCGTGGTGTGAGTGCGGGAAGTCTGGCGCTGTGGCGGCGGCGCTATGAGGTGACTGCCGAAGGTTCGAAGGATGAAGCAGGCCGAGGGACCTGGCTCCCGGTGGTACTGGATGCAGATGGCGCTGGTGCTGGCGAGGTGCACCGATACGTACTGGAGAACGCTGCGGGAGTCCGGATGGAGGTCCCGGAGCAGTTCAATATTGATGAGGTGCGGGCGCTGTGGAAATTGGTCAGCGGACAAGGAGGGAGCGAAGCATGATTGCATTGGGTTCTGCAACGAAAGTGCACCTATTGGTGTAGCGCGTGGTCCGCGCCAGTGGCGGCGCCACCATCTTGACCGCTCCCATGCCGGCCCGGGTGGTGGAGAAAGGTCAATTGGGCAACTCGGCTGTCGTCGAACTGATCATTGCCAAGTTTTGCGATCACTTGCCGATCTAC
>Ga0209702_10004247_pt1 | contig 21130 bp, 23 predicted proteins | sample FRY01_FD_187210 | JGI IMG/M metagenome (GOLD analysis project Ga0209702, IMG submission 187210) | Freshwater microbial communities from Lake Fryxell liftoff mats and glacier meltwater in Antarctica - FRY-01 (SPAdes) (version 2) | ecosystem: Environmental > Aquatic > Freshwater > Ice > Glacier... | reverse complement strand
AGATCATCAGGAAATAAAAGAAAAGCAATCTATACAGGGGATTCTTTTCTAGAATATTATAAAATCCCCTCAATTTCAACACAATAAATTACTTTTGGACTATCCTTAAACGTTTAGGACACTATTGGTCAATTATTAATAAATCTTTTAATTTTTGCAATACATTTATAGTTGTTAATTATATAAATATGTTCCTATGAGAAACGCAGCATTATTCATTTTCTTTTTTGCTTTCATCACTTCTTGTTCTCCATTAAAAATTGCTGGTGTACCCAAGAATAGTTCAATGATAATTGTCACTAACAGTCAATCCGCTTCAGAAAATTTATTACTAGTAAAGAAAAATTTGGCAGAAAATGGAATTGAAATCAGTGAGCAGGATAAAGATATTTTTCAATTGAAAACAGGCCTTACGCCAGTAAATAAAAACGGATATTCTGCTTATTATATCATCTACTGCAAGGATGGTTCCATTCAAACGAATGGCTTATTCAATACAGGAAATAAAGAAATTACATTAGGCGAAAAAGTAGTTACTACAAGTGCATCTATGAGTAACGATCCTTTCCGGAAAATTTATTATAGTAAATATTGAGGCAGTGCTTATGCTTTTAAAGCTATGCATGACTTAGCAAAAAGCTTTGGAAACAATTTGCAATACAAATAGCTTTCATTAATAATTATGCAAATTTAAATACCCCTTATCACATTACTCAATTTAAATTAATAAGGTAAGATGATTAAAAGAATATGATTAGTTATCGATATCTAAAATCATTAGATTTGCATCTCAAAAAACAAAGTCTTAAGGATTGAATTTTTACCTTTTATATTTTCTAGTTGCCATCTCCATCTTCGGGTTTATATCCGCGTTTTCGCTGGTAAGTGTTTATGCGGAAAGGAAGATTTCGGCTTTTATTCAGGATCGTTTGGGCCCGATGGAAACTGGTAAATTTGGCTGGTTGCAAACTGCAGCAGATATATTAAAGCTAATTCAAAAAGAATATATAGTACCCGCTGCGGCTGATAAAGTGCTGTTTACCATCGCACCAGTTATTATTTTTGTAGCAGTTTATTTGGGTTTTGTGGCTTTGCCTTGGGCGCCAGGTTTAGTACCTGCAACCATGAATTTGGGTGTTTTCTACGTTTTTGCCATTATTTCTATTGAAGCATTAGGTATTTTAATGGCCGGCTGGGGTTCTAACAATAAATACAGTTTGCTAGGTGCGGTACGGTCGGTGGCGCAAATGGTTTCTTATGAAATTCCGATTGGCTTTGTCATTATTTCTGCTGTGATGATTGCCCAAACTTTAGATTTGCAAATTATTAATTATAATCAAGGGATTTTAGCGACTCAGGAAATTAAGTTTTTAGGTTTTTTGGAAGTCAATAAAATTGGCGGTTTTTTAGCTTGGAATGTTTTTCAGGCTCCGCATTTATTGGTGGCTTATGTTATTTATTTTATCGCTTCGTTAGCAGAATGTAATCGGGCTCCCTTTGATTTACCTGAGGCAGAATCTGAATTAATTGGTGGATTCCATACAGAATATACCGGATTACGTTTCGCATTTATATTTCTAGCAGAATACGCGATGATGTTTTTGGTAGCGATGTTAGGGGTGACTTTATTTTTAGGAGGCTGGAACACGCCTTTGCCAAATATGGGGAGTGTACATTTAGCTGATTACACTACTGGAATTTTCTGGGGTATATTTTGGTTAATGGGGAAATGTTTATTGGTGGTGGCGGCTCAGATGTGGATTAGGTGGACTTTACCGCGTTTACGTGTAGACCAGTTGATGACACTTTGCTGGAAGGTTTTAACGCCGATTGCTTTTGGCTGTTTGGTTATTTCTGGTTTGTGGAGGTTGTTAGTTTTTTAACCACAGAATTTTAGGATTTAACAACAGAGGATACGGAGTTTTTGCACAGAGTGAGCAAAGCTGAAATGTTTTTAACCACAGAGGTCTAAGAGGTCACGGAGATCAATAGTAATAGAATTTTAATAATTGATTAAGTTAGATTTTTGGAATCAAATTATTTTAGGTTTTAATCATGATAATCATTTAATCAAATTAATCATGGTTCGGATAATTTTTAAAACGATTGACAGGTGGGTTAACGATTGTCCAAAGGACTCCTTCGGAGCAGCGGTATCCTTTTTTTGTCTTTCTGAGCGGAGTTGAAGAATAAGGCAAAAAAAGATATAGCGAAAAGCGTGTTAAAACCCCCAAACAAAAAATGCTCATCTTAGTTAAATGGATAAAGATGACTAAAGGAGGTCAGGTAAGGTCTCTATAAAAAGGAGTTTACGAATAAAATTTTGAATGATTAAAGAAGCTTTAAACGGATTTAAAACAGCATGGAAAGGTTTGGCGTTAACGTTGAGTCATTTTGGTGCTGCAACAAAATCTAAAAAAGTAAAAGGTATAAAGGAAGCCGACTATTTTGAGCAACAGAATGGAATAGCGACAGTTCAATATCCGCATCAGAAATTGCCTGTACCAGAAGTTGGGCGTTACCAGTTGACGGTAGAAATGGACGATTGCATTGTGTGTGATTTGTGTTCTAAAGTTTGTCCAGTTAATTGTATTGAAATTGAGAGTATTAAGGCTACGGATGTTATTGGTAAAACCTCGGATGGATCGGTTAAACGTTTATATGCGCCCAAGTTTGATATCGACATGGCGAAGTGTATGTATTGCGGTTTATGCACCACGGTTTGCCCTACAGAGTGCATTACGATGACGCCAGAGTACGATAAAAGTGTGACTCATATTTCGGATTTGAATTATAAATTTGCCACCATGACTGACGCCGAAGCGGAAGAAAAGCGGTTGGAATTAGAAAAGCAACAAGCCGAAAGACAAGCGGCGAAATTGGCTGCTATGAAAAAAATGGAAGAAGACAAATAATGAATTTAGCGCAAATTATATTCTACATTTTAACTGCCATTGCTATTGGAAGTGCTGCTTTTGTGGTGTTTAGTCAGCATTTGGTGCGCTCGGTTTTTATGTTTTTTGTGACTTTATTTTCGGTAGCTGGACTGTATGTTTTTGCTTTGGCAGATTTTGTGGCTTTAACCCAAATTGTGATTTATGTAGGTGGCGTTTTAGTGTTATTGCTTTTTGCATTTCTGCTATCGTCCAAAGAATCTCTGCAAGGGATGGAAAATATTCCGTCCGGTTTGTTATCCGCTCACCGTTTTCCTGGGGCTTTAGTTTCCTTTTTATTTTTAGCGGTTTTAGGTTTTATTTTTTTTCAGGTAGATTTTGAGAATTTGGATTGGATTAAAACTTCTATCACAAACGGAAATGTAATTTCAGTTTCTGATAATACAATTAGAAACATAGGAATTAACCTGATGAGTAAATATTTATTGCCTTTAGAAATGATCTCGATTTTGTTGATGATGGCTTTGATTGGGTCGGCACATATTGCAAGGAAGGACTCTGACTCTGCTCCGTCCGGAAAAGTAAATTAAAAATTAGGACTTGTTTTTAACTAAAGAGCAGGTTTAAAGCGATAAATCTTTATTTTTGAATTAAATAAAGAGATAATGAAAAAGCAACTCATTATTGAAAAGACACTGAAAATTGTAAATCAACGCCCAAATGATAAGGCTGTTGAGATTTCTGATTTTGCTGATTTTCTTTTCAAAAGATATGAGGAAGAGGAATTAGCTAAAGGTTTGCAATCTGTAATTTCTGAAAACAAAACTTTTTTTATCTTACGTGAAGATGATGAGATTTATTCTATTAAAGATTTAAAGGATGAAAAATTTAGTTGTAACAATAACTGAAAGTGATTTTAAAAAGTTTGGTTTTATAAATGAGAAAATATTTTTTTCAGAATTATTGGAATTAATAAAACGAAATTTAATTCGACAAGATTTATATAAGTTAGTAAATCTATCAGAAAAATATGGTTTGTCTAAAATGTTTATGGAAGAAATTTCAGCAGAAGTAAATGCGGTAAGACAAACAACATGATTCCACTTCAACACTTCCTTTTTATTGGTGCTGCATTATTTTCATTAGGATTATTTGCTGTAATAACTCGTAAAAATGCCATTCAAATTTTAATGGGAATTGAGTTAATGCTAAACGCTTCTATTTTGAATATGGTTGCTTTTGGCAAGTACGATAAGATTGACAACACTGGACAAATGTTCGGTTTGTTTATTATTGTTTTGGCTGCAGCATCTGTTGCGGTAGCATTGGTTATCATCATGAATTTGTATAAGCGAACTAAGAATATCGACCCAAATAAAGCTAATTCTTTAAACGGATAAATGGAAAATCTTCTTTCTTCTTATCTTATTTTATGTTTGGCATTAACGGTTATTACTGCTCCGTTTTTATCTTTTTTGCTTTCGCTGATTTTTAAAAAAGTTGCTCCCGCAATTGGAATTTTAAGCATTAGCACCTCGTTTATTTCCTCCGTAATTTTATTTTTTACAGTCTGGAAAAAGCAAACTTATCATTTCGCTTTTAATTGGATAAATATCGGGAATACCAAAATTGATATAGGCATTTTGCTGAACGATTTAAGCGTAATTATGCTCATGCTGGTATCTTGTATCGCTTTGCTGATGCATTTTTACTCGGTAGAATATATCAAAACCGATAAATTAAAATACCGTTATTTCGCTTATTTAAGTCTTTTCTGTTTTTCCATGTTAAGTTTGGTAATAGCAGATAATTTATTCACGCTTTATGCTTTTTGGGAACTGGTAGGATTTACGTCTTACCTTTTAATTGGCTTTTGGTTTACTAAAGAAAAAGCAGTGCGAGCCAATAAAAAAGCCATGATTATGAATAGGATAGGAGACATCGGTTTCTTAATCGGGATATTAATTATCCTTTCCCACTTTCATACTTTAGACATCGACTTACTTTTTGGTCAAAGCGATTTATTTAGTTCCTCTTTCATCAAAAATGATGCTTGGGTTTCTCCCTTTGGCATCATGCCGAGTTATTGGTTAACAATTGCAGGTTATTGTTTTTTTACGGGTGCAATTGCAAAATCGGCGCAGTTCCCTTTACATACTTGGCTGCCCGATGCCATGCAAGGACCTACGGCAGTTTCCTCTTTAATTCATGCGGCTACCATGGTTGCTGCGGGTGTGTTTTTGTTGTTAAGAATTGCTCCGCTTTTTAATGATGTTGTTTTAATTACCATTGCAATTATTGGATTGTTTACTGCATTTATGGCGGCAACAATCGCTCTTACACAAAACGATATTAAAAAAGTGTTGGCTTTTTCTACCATATCGCAATTGGGTTTTATGATGTTAGCAGTGGGGATAAAAGATAATTCGGCGGCCATATTCCATTTAGTTGTCCATGCTTTTTTAAAGTGTTTATTATTTTTAGCAGCCGGAATGGTGATTCATCAATTACATCACCTGAAAGAAGAAAAAACTTTAACCTTCGACGAGCAAAATATGCAGAATATGGGTGGATTACGCAAACTGATGCCCATTACTGCAGTCGTATTTTTGATTGCTGCTTGTGCGCTTGCTGGCTTACCATTCACCTCAGGCTACCTCTCTAAAGATGCTATTTTAGTCAGTGTTTTTGAATATGCCGATATTAATGGAGGTTTATTTTGGCTTTTTCCATTATTCATTTCAATTACCTCTTGGCTCACAACATTCTATATTTTTAGGGTGGTTTACCGAGTTTTCTTTGGCGATTTTAGACTTCCTAAAATAGTTTCTATCCCGCTAGCTTCACTTAATCTCCACGATCCTAATAAATGGATGATTATACCTTCAGTGATTTTAAGTGTTTTCTGTTTCGGATTTTTCTTTGCCTACAATCCATTTAATTTAGATAGTTCTTGGGTTTATAATGGCTTTAATTTACAACAACACAACGAAGGTTTGTATCCCATTTTGGTTCCGCTTTATATCAATGTCATGAGTTTTGCAATTATTGGCGTAACCTATTTAATTTACGCAAAGCAAAATATAAAACTCAATTTAGAAACCAGCTGGATGTACAAATTATCTTATAACCAATGGTATTTTGATGCTTTTTACGATGTTTTTTTGATCAAGATTGTACTTTTGAAAGCAAAAGCCTTTTACTGGTTTGATCGGAATGTGATTGATGGCTTTATTCATTTTTTAAGCGAATTAACTTTAAGCATTTCTAAAATTGCAGCATGGATAGATATTCATATTATTGATGGTTTGGTAAACGGAGCAGCTGCTTTAGTAAAACAAATTGGCATTTGGTTGCGTGGTATGCAAAGTGGTAAATTGCAGCATTATTTTATTTGGATGCTGATGGTCGTGTTATCTTTTATGATTTATAAAATTGTGATTTGATGGGAATTTTAAGCATTCTTATATTTTTACCTTTATTATTTGGAGCAATTATTTTAATGATGCCTAAATCTTTGGCAGCCTACTTCAAATATATTACTGTGGCGGTTTCGCTTGTCCAGTTAGTGATAGCGAGCTGGCTTTATTATCAGTTTAAAACTGGGGAAGCTTTCGCTGGAGTAGATCAATTAGCGCAATACCAATGGGTAGAAAAACTGGATTGGATTAGGTTAAATGTCGGTTCTTTTGGAACATTGCAGATAGATTATTTATTAGGCGTTGATGGCTTTTCTATTGCTTTAGTTTGGCTTTCGGCTTTAGTGATGTTAATTGCTTCCCTTTCTTCTTGGGAAATTAAGGCAAATTTGAAAGGATATTTTGCACTTTTTTTATTGTTAGATACTGCAATTATTGGTGTGTTTTGCTCTTTAGATTTATTCCTTTTTTACATTTTCTACGAGTTGATGTTACTGCCTTTATACTTTTTAATTGGTATGTGGGGCGGTGTGAGAAGAGAATATGCAGCCATTAAATTCTTCTTATACACTTTGTTTGGCTCCATATTTATGTTGCTGGTAATCGCAGGTTTGTACCTTTCGGTAATTAATCCAGAAACTGGAAATCACACTTTTAATATGGTTACCGCCATGAATCCAGCTAATTATTCGGTAGGTTCTATTTTCTCGGCTCTAGCCAATCAGCAAATCTTTGGTTTTTCTGCCCGTAGTGTAGGATTTATAGTAGTTTTTATTGCTTTCGCGATAAAAGTGCCAGTATTCCCGTTTCATACTTGGTTACCCGATGCCCATGTAGAAGCACCCACACCAATATCTATTATCCTTGCTGGAATTTTATTGAAAGTAGGAGGTTATGGAATCATAAGAATTGCTTACGGAATATTTCCAGATGTTGCCATTTCTATGTCGTTTTGGATAGGTTTATTGGGTGTAATTTCTATTATTTATGGTGCCATGAATGCCTTAGCGCAGCGAGATTTAAAACGATTAATCGCTTATTCTTCGGTTTCACACATGGGTTTTGTATTGCTTGGTTTAGCTTCTTTAACTGCCGAAGGTGTTAGTGGCGCCATGATGCAGATGATTTCTCATGGTTTCCTTTCAGTAATGCTGTTCTTTATTGTCGGGGTAATTTATAACCGAGTTCAGGACAGAGATATCTATAATTTTAGAGGTTTAGCTTCTAAAATGCCAATTTTTACAGGTTTTGTAATGATTGCATTTTTCGCTTCTTTAGGTTTACCTGGTTTCTCAGCTTTTATTGCCGAAGCTTTTTCTTTAATAGGTGCTTTTAGTTCGCAAAGTTTAAACGGTTTATTACCAAGATGGATGGCTATGGTTGCTGCCTTAGGAATTTTATTAGGAGCAGGTTATTTCTTATGGACTTTACAGAGAATGTTTTTTGGGACTTTAAGATTAAAGAAGGATGATTGGTCAGAAAAATTAAAAGATATTAATTTTAGAGAAGTAATTACGCTTACGCCATTAGCCATTTTAGCACTGGTTTTAGGGATTATGCCATCTATAGTTTTTGATGTAATTAATGCTTCTGTAAATCAGTTTTTAACGTTGTTTAAATAATATAAATATAAAGCTCGTATTGTGCGGACAAAGAACACAAAAATGGTTTAATAGGAGCACAAGCTAGAAGTAACAAAAAGAAACACAACAAACATAAATGCAAGATATTACCCAAAGTACTAACGATATTTTAAGCTCAATTCCACTTCTTAAACCCGAGTGGACTCTATCTTTAGGTTTTTTGTTGGTTATTATTTGCGATTTATTCATCAAGAAATCAAAACAGATTGTTTTCGCTGTCGCGATGCTTACCTTAATTATTTCTGGAGCTTTTTTAATAGCCGATTTACAAAGCATCGGCGAAAGCCAAATTATTTTTAATGGCATGTTTAGGCTGAGTTTAGCTGGCAATTATTTTAAAATTCTAGTAGTATTTGGCGCTATTTTATCGCTCATTTTTTTTACACAAGATCAACGATTAAGCAAGCATCCTAAAGGAATAAACGATTTCTTCAGCATCTTTTTAGCAAGCATATTAGCTGCTTTTTTACTCATTTCGTCTGCTAATTTATTGTTGGTTTTCTTAGCCATAGAAATGCTTTCATTGGCTTCTTACCTCATGGTAAGTTACAATGCTTATCAAAATAAACAAGCCGAAGCAGGATTGAAATACGTTTTGTTTGGCGCTGTTGCATCAGCCATGATGCTCTACGGAATAAGTTTAGTTTACGGCTTTACAGGTTCTATTAACCTGTTTGATGGACAAATGCAACAAGGTCTAAGTCAGGTTGGGGTAAATGCTTCTACATTAGCTATCGTATTAATTTTATCTGGAATTGGTTTTAAACTTTCGTTTGTACCTTTTCATTTTTGGACGCCAGATGCCTACCAAGAAGCGCCTACTTCGGTAACCTCGTTTTTAGCTACAATTCCTAAAATTGCAGTTTTTGCATTGTTATATTTTATGTTGCCTCAATTTCAGGGAATAAACGATAACACTTTTAAGAGTATCATCACAATTATTGCAGCTGCATCCATGATTTTGGGAAATAGCATTGCCATTTTTCAGGATAATCCTAAAAGGATGATGGCTTATTCATCTATTGGGCATACTGGTTTTATTCTGATGCTGTTCATTTTGCCTGCTAGCTTATTTCTAATGGCACTTTTGTTTTATCTGTTCGTTTATACTTTAATGAATAAGGGAACATTCATGGCTATAGCTTACCTAGAACAAAAGTTTGGTGCTAGTACCATTTCTCACTACAAAGGATTAGGTAAAAAAGTGCCAATAATTAGTGCAATGCTGGTTATTTTGATGGTTTCTTTAACCGGTTTACCACCTACGGCTGGTTTTATGACTAAATTCTTGGTTTTTTCGGCTTTAATTAATTTGGCTTTCGCCGATGTTTGGGTGACTTCTCTTTTAGTAATAGCAGGAATTACAACAGTAATATCTTTGTTTTACTATCTTAAAATTCCGTTAAATTTATATTTTAATGAAGGTACCTCGGTCTTTGCAGATGATAAATTCACTTCTTATAGAACACTTTATTCTATAATTGTGCTAATTGTAATTTTAATAATTGTGTTAGGTGTTTTTCCTTTTATTTTAACAAATTTGGTTTCCTAATTTTCTATTTTTATTCAGTCTTATTGTTAAGATAAATTGCTATTTTTAAAAAGAGTTTAAAATAATTTCGTAAAAATTTAGTTTATATTGCTAGTCTATATTCAAAACTGAATATTACTTTAAATTATCAATATTAGAATATTGTAGTTCTCATTCCTATTTAATTAATGATCATGAAAAAGATATTTTATTCACTTTCTGCATTAGCAACGTTAACTTTTTTTGCATGTGGTAATCAAAATAAAAATGCTAACAGTCAAGATAGTATTTCCACAGAAAATAGTGCTGCCAATTTAAATTGCTACATGGCTGTAAACGAAGCAGATACTGCTTATTTGAAAATTAATCAGAAAGGTAAAAACGTAACTGGGGAATTAAACTTTGACTTTGATAAAAAGCAAAGTTCTAGTGGACAAATTAGTGGAGAATTTATTGGTGACACTCTTTATGTTGATTATAGTTACATGCTTAATGGAAAAGAATATAAAAATCCGCAAGTATTTTTAAGAAAGGATAATCAGTTTTTACAAGGTTCAGGAGAATTAGAAGTTTATGTAGGTAGAACCTATTTTAAGAAAAGCGTTCCACTTAATTTTGATAGAGGTTTTACTTTCGAGCTAAGCAGCTGCAAATAAAACATAAAAAAACCATCTGAAAAGATGGTTTTTTTATTTAATATCCTTTAAATCGCTTTCACAACAACATCAATATTTCCACGAGTGGCCTTTGAATACGGACAACCTTTGTGGGCAGCATCGGCCATTTTTTGGGCTTTTTCTAACTCAACACCGGGAATGTGAACATGTAATTCGGCTGATAAATGATAAGAAGCTTCACCCGCTTGATTAAATGATATGTGTACATCCACAGAGGCATCGCCTACATCAACACTGTCTCTTTTTCCAATAGAACCCAAAGCGCCTAAATAACAGCTTCCCCAAGCACCAGCAAATAACAACTCTGGATTGGCAAAACCATCTTCGCCACCCATTGCTTTTGGAGCTTTTAAATCCATATCAATAATTCCATCAGATGATTTGATATGACCATCTCTACCTCCATTAGCGGTAACTACCGCAGTATATAACTTTTCCATATTTATTGTGAAACAAATAAGATACCAAGAAATAGAAATTTCAAGTTTTTTAGGGAAATCCAGTTTTGTACTCTCCATAAATTTTGAGAATGAGAAATGTCTCTGTTCTCTTTAATAATAAAAAAACTTCTTTGCTAGTTCTTCCAAATACTTAGTGTCCTTTGTGTTTGAATTAAAAAACAATTTGCAAAGAGCGTTAACGATAGTTCCGATAGCTATCGGAACGGCAGCTTTTTTTGCCATTTCCATTTAGTAAATGGCAAAAAAACTATAGTAAATAGCATGTTATCTCGATAGCTATCGGGACGCCCTAGTAATCTTCCAATTAACTCATTCTATCTTTCCACCACCTCATCCTTCCAAAATTCCATCTTTCCACTATTCCATCTTTCTAAATTTCCGTCATGCCCGTAATCCATTCTTCCAAAATTCCATTCTTCCAAAATTACATCTTCCAAAATTCCATCTTCCACCACCTCATCCTTCCAAAATTCCATCTTTCCACTATTCCATCTTTCCACTATTCCATCTTTCTAAATTTAAGTCATGCCCATAATCCATTCTTCCAAAATTCCATTCTTCCAAAATTCCATCTTCCACCACTTCATCTTTCCAAAATTCCATCTTTCCAAAATTCCATCCTTCCAAAATTCCATCCTTCCAAATTCCATCTTTCCACCACCTCATCCTTCCAAAATTCCATTCTTCCACTATTCCATTCTTCCAAAATTCCATTCTTCCACTATTCCATTCTTCCACTATTCCATTCTTCCACTATTCCATTCTTCCACTAATCCATCCTTCCAAAATCCAACTATTCTATCCTTAAAAAATAATATGAACTTAAAATGATTAGACTTTAACTCAGATAACTAAATTTGCAATTCAAATATTTTCAATGATTCATTTCGAGAGATTTACCTTAGCAAACGGTTTGCGTGTTATAGTACACGAAGATAATACAACGCCAATGGCGGTTTTAAATATTTTATATGATGTTGGTGCCCGTGATGAAAACCCTAATCAAACAGGTTTTGCCCATTTATTTGAGCATTTAATGTTTGGTGGCTCGGTTAATATTCCGTCTTACGACGAGCCTTTACAACGCGTAGGTGGCGAAAACAACGCTTTTACCAGTAACGATATTACCAATTATTACATCACCTTGCCAGCCGTAAATTTAGAAACTGCCTTTTGGTTAGAGAGCGACAGAATGTTAAGTTTAGCTTTCTCGGAAAAAAGCTTAGAAGTACAGCGTAATGTGGTTTGTGAAGAGTTTAAACAACGATATTTAAATCAGCCTTACGGCGATGTATGGTTAAAATTACGTCCTCTGGTTTACAAAAATCACCCTTATCAATGGTCAACCATTGGGAAAGAATTATCGCATATAGAAGACGCTAAAATGGAAGATGTGAAAGCATTTTTTAAGAAGCATTACAATCCGCAAAATGCCATAATGGTAGTGGGTGGAAATGTAAAATTAGACGAAGTAAAAGCATTAGCCGAAAAATATTTTGCACCTATTGCAGCTGGTCAAAAATACGAGCGTGATTTACCTCAAGAACCTGCGCAAACACAAGAAATAGTAGAAACCGTACATGCCGATGTTCCCAATAGCGCCATTTACAAAGTGTTTAAAATGCCGGGTAGAATGGACCCAGGTTATGCGGCAATAGATTTAATTTCAGATATTTTATCTCAAGGTAAATCTTCCCGACTGTATCAAAACCTAGTACAACAAAACGCCATTTTTTCTGATATTAAAGCCTATAATATGGGCAGTACAGATACTGGAATGTTTGTGATAGAAGGTAAACCTTTGCCAGGCGTAGATACTAAAGAAGCAGAGGAGCTGATTTGGCAAGAATTAGAGCAATTGCAATTACAACCCGTTTTTGAAGACGAATTGGTTAAAGTGAAAAATAAATACGAATCTTCTAAAGAGTTTACCGAGATGAATTTGCTGGACAAAGCTATGAATTTAGCTTTTTACGAACTTTTTGGCGATGCCAATCTCATCAATACAGATTTGCAAAATTACCTTGCCGTAACGGTTAACGAAATTCAAGAAGAAGCAAAAAAATTATTCAATCGCGAGCAAGCCACCACTTTATTTTATTTAGCCAATTAAGAAATGTTGAACAGAACAGAAGCTCCTGCTTTTAAGCAGATAGAAGATATACAATTTATCAAACCCCAAAAACATTTATTAGCTAATAATATTCCGGTTTATGTGGTTAATGCTGGCGACCAAGATTTAGTGCGAATAGAGTTTATTTTTGCAAACAGAGCGTGGGATATTAATCGCCCTATCATGCCTAGCGTTACCAATAGTATGCTTACAGAAGGCACACACTCGCTTTCATCTGCACAAATAGCTGCCAAAATAGATTATTATGGTGCCTATTTTCAAACAGAATTTAGTACCGATCAATCATCGCTAACGCTTTACGCATTAAATAAACATGTAGGCAGTACGCTTCCTGTGATTAAAGAAATGCTGACTGGATCTATATTTCCAGATAAAGAACTCGGAACTTTGTTGCGTAACTCGCAGCAACGCTTAAAAGTAGGGTTAGAGAAAAACGACGTAATGGCCCGCAGATCTTTTGTGAATGCCTTATTTGGCGATAGCATTTATGGTTATAACAACACTTTAGAAGATTACGACCGCGTAAAAAAAGAAAACCTAATGGATTATTTCCAAAAGGTTTATCACCCAGCAAACTGTACCGTTGTGATGAGCGGGAAAATTGACGATGTGCAACTTGCTCTAGTTAATCAACTTTTTGGCGATTGGACAGGAACTGCAGAAAGCCACAGTTTTGAAGTTAATTTTACAAGCTCGGCAGAAAAACTTCATTATACAGAACGTAAGGATGCGCTACAATCTGCCATTAGAATTGGAATGCCAAGCATCAACAGAACTCACCCCGATTTTATTGGTTTACAGATTTTGAACACCGTTTTAGGAGGATATTTTGGAAGCCGTTTAATGGCTAACATTAGAGAAGAGAAAGGCTATACCTACGGAATTGGCAGCGGAATAGCCAGTTTGCAACATGCAGGCTACTTTTTTATTGGTACAGAAGTAGGTGTAGATGTTACTCAAAATACCTTGACCGAGATTGAAAAAGAGGTGAACACCCTAAAAACTGAATTAATTCCGCAACAAGAATTAGCACTAGTTAAAAATTACTTAATGGGCAGCCTTTTGGGTAGTTTAGAAAACGCGTTCTCCCATGCCGATAAATTTAAAAATCTCCATTTTTATGGGTTAGATTACAGCTATTACGATAGATATACAGAGACGGTAAAAAATATCAGTCCAAATGAATTAATGGCCTTGGCTAATAATTATTGGGATTACGATAGTTTTTATAAAATTGTAGTGGGGAAGATGTAAGTTGTTTTGGGCGTTTTAACAGGCTATCCGTTGTATCTTTTTTTGCTACTTGCATAATGGTAATAGCAAAAAAAGGATGCCACTGCTATCCTTAACGCAACCTATTAATTCTATAAATATATCCTAAAAATTAGGAATCAAAATTTATTAATTATCACCTCAATATTATATTTTTACTTCAATTTTTTTTTATTCTAAACAAGTACAAAAATAATCTATCTTTGTGCGGCAAATAGAATACCCTAATTTATTTGCTATGCAACTTGATTCCAATAAATTTTTAGCTGAAGGATTAACCTATGACGATGTACTTTTAGTACCCGCATATTCAGAAGTTTTACCCCGCGAAGTCGACACTTCTAGCTATTTAACCAAAAAAATAAAATTAAATGTTCCTATAGTTTCTGCCGCTATGGATACTGTTACCGATTCTAACATGGCTATTGCTATTGCGCAAGCCGGTGGAATTGGCTTCTTACATAAAAACATGAGTATAGACGCTCAGGCAGATGAAGTTCGTCGGGTAAAGCGTTCTGAAAGTGGCATGATTCAAGATCCTGTTACTTTACATAAAGATGCTCTGGTAGGTGATGCTTTTAAAATTATGCGTGAGTATAAAATTGGAGGTATACCCGTAGTTTCAGAAGAAAATGTTTTGGTAGGAATCATCACCAATCGCGATTTAAGATTCCAAAAAGATATGAATCAGAAAATTTCTGAAGTAATGACTAAAGATAATTTAGTTATTGCCCCCGAAGGAACAACACTTACTCAAGCCGAGTTAATTTTACAAGACCATAAAATTGAAAAATTACCTATTGTAAATACCAATGGTAAACTAAGTGGCTTAATTACTTTCAAAGATATTCAGAAATTTAAAAACTTTCCCAAGGCTTGTAAAGATAAGCATGGTCGTTTACGTGTGGGCGCTGCCGTAGGTGTTACACATGATACCATGCAGCGTGTAGACGCTTTAGTAAAGGCAGGTGTAGATGTAATTGCTATAGATACGGCCCATGGTCATTCTAAGGGAGTGATTAATCAATTAAAAGCAGTTAAAGCAGCTTATCCAGATTTGCAGGTGATTGCAGGAAACGTAGCCACTGCCGCAGGCGCAAAAGCGCTAGCAGATGCTGGTGCTGATGGCGTAAAAGTAGGAATTGGTCCAGGTTCTATTTGTACAACTCGTATTATTGCAGGTGTAGGCGTTCCACAATTGTATGCCGTTTACGAAGCTGCAAAAGGTTTAGCCGGAACAGGTGTTCCGGTAATTGCAGACGGTGGTATAAAACATACAGGTGATATTGCTAAAGCAATAGCTGCTGGTGCAAGCTCTATTATGGCAGGTAGTTTATTTGCCGGTGTAGATGAAGCCCCAGGAGAAACGATTATTTACGAAGGCAGGAAATTTAAATCTTACCGAGGAATGGGTTCTGTAGAGGCCATGGAATCTGGTTCTAAAGACCGTTATTTTCAAGATGTAGAAGACGATATTAAAAAATTGGTTCCAGAAGGAATTGTAGGTCGAGTAGCGTATAAAGGAACTTTAGCAGAAGTAATGCACCAATACGTAGGCGGTTTAAAAGCAAGTATGGGTTATTGCGGAGCAAAAGATATTGAGACTTTACAAAAAGCACAGTTTGTAAGAATTACTGCTTCTGGAATTAGAGAATCTCACCCTCATGATATTACGATAACTAAAGAAGCACCAAATTATAGTAGATAGTTCGGAGTCGGATGTCCGATTTCAGAAGTCTAGTGCCCAAAGTCGGAATTTTGATGTCTAATGTTGAAAAATTTAAAATTGCGAATTCATTCATTTGATGAACCAAGTTTAAAGTTTTCTCAGATTTAGCGGGATTTTTTCCCATTTTTTTTCCAATTTTATTTCAATAATAATTTCTCTAATTAAATATAATTAATACCCTCGGACATCGGTCTTCCGTCTTCCGACTTAAAATTAAAATATGATAACATCTATATGTGTGTATTGTGGGTCTAACTTTAATGGTGACCTAATTTTAAAACAAGCGGTAAATGATTTAGCTGCTCAAATGGTTAAAAATAATATTAAGCTTGTCTTTGGGGGTGGTAGTGTAGGCGTAATGGGTTTAATTGCCGACGCCATTATAGCGAATGGCGGTGAGACTATTGGTGTAATTCCTCAATTTTTAATGGATAAAGAAGTTGGCCATAAAGGGTTAACCCAAATGATTGTTACTGAAAATATGCATCAGCGTAAGCAAAAAATGGCCGATTTAGCTGATGCTTTCTTGATTTTACCTGGGGGTTTTGGAACTTTAGAAGAATTTTTTGAGGTTTTAACTTGGTTGCAATTGGGCTTACACCAAAAACCAATTGGTGTTTTAAACGTAGGTGGCTTTTACGATTTCCTTTTCAAACAAATGGATTTAATGGTAGAAAAACGTTTTTTAAAATCTATAAACAGAGATTTGGTAATTGATGAAAGTAATCCTGAAACAATGCTTAATCGGATGAATAGCTTTGAAGCTAAACCAGATGATGTTTGGTTTAGAGATAGAAACTTGATTTAATTCCTTAGCGGACTAATCTAGGAAGCTATCGGGACTAATGAACCATCCCGATAGCTATCGATTACAACTAACTAAATTTCTCTATCATACCTAAAATCCCAAACAAACCTCCGGTATGGATCATCAAAATTTTATCGCCTTTTTTAAAGGCGTTTTTTTGTGCTAAATCTTGAATTGCAAAAAGCGTTTTACCAGTATAAACAGGGTCTAACAGTATTCCTGTTTTTTTACTAAAAGATTTAATAAAATCGATTAAATGGGGTGTTGTTTTGGCATAACCACCAAAATGGTAATCGGTGTGTAGATTAAAATGTTGATTAGGGTTTTCTAATAAATTACCAATTTCAGTTTTTAAGAAATCACCACCTTTTAAAGAAGAAACAATATGTACCTGTGTATTTAAATTTTTGTGAGATACTTCGTTAATGATTCCAGCGGCAGTTGCACCCGTACCGCTAGCACAAAAAATATGCTGATATTCTTGCGTTAATTCTTTCACAATTTCTCGGCATCCCAATTCAGCTTCGTTACCATAACCACCTTCAGCAAGCATCATTACATCATTAAAGTCTTTGTAACGTTCATTAAAAAGAAATTCTTTGTTTTGATAACTTTCACGGTCTACAAAAATAAGTTCCATTCCAAATAAAGTGCACATGGTTAAAAGTGGATTTTGAACTTTTTCTCCTCTTACAAAAGCAGTAGTTTTAAATCCAAATTTTGCTCCTGCGGCTGCCGTAGCTAATAAATGATTAGAGAAAGCACCACCAAAAGTAACTAAGTGCGTTTTGCTTTCTTCTTTAGCTTTAATCAGGTTATATTTTAATTTTCTCCATTTATTGCCAGAAATATAAGGGTGAATTAAATCATCTCTTTTGATGTACAAATCTACCTTATCTGTAATAGGAGCGAAGTCTATTTTTTCTTCATAAGAATGGATGTGCAAATCAATCATGCTGTAAAAATAAAAAATCCTGAGGTAAAAGAAACCCCAGGATTTAAATCACAATAAAAATTCTTAAATATTATTTACCTATTCCAATTCCTAAACCTGCGGTAAATGCTTGCATTTCGCCAATGCTATAAGCTGCTTTTAGTCTGATGAAAGCTAAATTTAAAGAAAACTTACGTTTCCTCTTAAGCCCGCAATGTCTGTTTGATTAATTTTTACGGGGTCTTTAAATGTGGTAAATTTATCAGAATTAGAAGCTGTGGGGTCTGTTAAGGTTGGTGCTCCTGTCCTCACAATATAATCACCCAGTAAGTTTAATTCTGTTTTTGAAGTATTATAGCCCACAGAAGCAAAGCCTGTTAGTACCGATATTTTCTTAGATACAATAGCATCAAAAGTGTAGCCGCTTAATTTAGCTTCAACTCTTTGTTTTAAATCTTGCCCTGTGTTTCTATCATCTAATTGATCGGCAGCAGCAATACTATAATCATAAGTTAATTGATTATAGCCAAATGCTAAAGCAATATCAATAGGGATTAATTTTCTAGCTTTTTTAGGAACAAATAAACTGGTTATTTCATGTTTTACAGCAAATCCTAAAACTTGTAACTGGCCGTAATCACCTAAAGTAATTTTTGGAGTATATCTCAAAGAAATATCGGTGTTTTTAATAATTCCCACGGTGGCTTGTATTTGCGGAGATGGAACAAAATTAATACCTAAATTTTCTGGCATATTAAATCTGCCTACTTCTTGGCTATTATTATCTCTTAAAATTACTTCAGCACCGTTCCTATCATCTCCAAAAGCGGTTGGGGTAATGCTATTAGCATTATTAAAAGTTGTTTTGGAAGATAAACCTAAGTTTTTTAAATCAAATGTTTGATCTGCTTTTGAAGGAAAGGCTGCTGTTCCTTGGATAAAATAAAAGTCAAATTTTCCTAATCCTTTGGTTTTAGCCGAGCCATACCAGCCACTATTCATGCCAAATCCAAATCCTTTAAAGCCAGGTGTTAAATAAGCATTTGCTAATTTAGTGGCATCTGCAGGGCCAGATTTTACTAATTCTGAAACATTTTGAGCAAATGTTAAAGAGGGAATTAATATCGCTAAGGATAAAATTGTAAATAATTTAGAATTTATTTTTTTCATCTATTGGTTAATAATTAATCTTTAAATGATTAACGTATTAATCTCTAAAGTAGATTTTTTTAATCAGAAATGGAAAAAAGTTTAATACAATACTTAAGTTTTTGGTAAAATTTCTCATTATGAAAGGTTTTTCGGTTTAATATCAATTACGGTAGCTTAGCCAAAAACGATACCGTATTTTTAAAATAGACTACTATTTATTTAAAAGGTTTAAATTTGCAGCTATGGATTCTGAAAATATCTTATCAGACAAAGAAGACAGCGACTTTTACGAGCATTTTAATTTGGTGGTTGATAAAGGACAATCGTTAATTAGAATAGACAAGTTTTTAATGCTGCGCATAGAAAATGCTTCACGCAGCAAAATACAACATGCTATAGAAGCTGGTAACGTATTGGTTAACGAGAAGCCAATAAAAGCAAGTTATAAAGTAAAACCATTAGACGTTATCAGTATTGTTTTGCCTCATCCACCTCGCGATACCGAGGTTATTCCACAAGACATTCCCATCAATATTATTTACGAGGATGATGATTTATTGTTAGTAAATAAAGAAGCAGGAATGGTAGTGCATCCTGGCTATGGTAATTGGGACGGTACTTTAGTCAACGCTTTAGTTTTTCATTTTACTCAGTTACCACAATTACCAGGAAATGATGGTCGCCCAGGTTTGGTTCATCGTATAGATAAAGATACATCTGGTTTGCTGCTCATTAGTAAAAACGAAAAGTCCATGACCTATTTAGCTAAGCAATTTTATGATCATAGCATCAGCAGAAAATATTTTGCTTTAGTTTGGGGAGATATAGAAAACGACGGAAAAGTAACTGGCTATATTGGTAGGAGTGCAAAAGACCGTAAAATAATGGATGTTTACGATACCGAAGCAGAAGGAAAGTGGAGCGTTACCCATTATAAAGTTTTAGAACGGTTCAATTATGTTACTTTAATAGAGTGCCAATTAGAAACTGGCCGAACGCATCAAATAAGAGCACATATGCAACATGTTGGGCATCCTTTATTTAACGATGCATCTTACGGAGGCGATAAAATTAGAAAAGGAACCTTATTTGCCAAGTACAAACAATTTGTAGATAACTGCTTTCAAATTATCCCAAGGCAGGCTTTACACGCTAAAACTTTGGGTTTCATACATCCTACCAAAAGAGAACATATTCACTTCGAAACAGAATTGCCTCAAGATTTTAGTATGGTATTAGAAAAATGGAGAAATTACATTCAAAGTTAAAAAATCTCAAGTTCTAAGTTTATTTTTGCAACCACATGTCTAAAAAGTTTATCAATTTAAATGGAGAAATCCTACATAGCGAAGATAAAATTTTTGATGGTGGAAATCGTGGGTTCAAATATGGCGATGGTATTTTTGAATCTATGAAAGTTTCTAACGGTAAATTAAACTTTGCCGACTTACACGCAGAACGCCTTCAATACGGTATGAAAACTCTAAAATTAGAAGGTTACTCTACCTTAGATTCCTATTTTTTAAAAGATAAAGCAGAAGAAATTTGTAAACGAAACAAATTTGGTCTAAATGCCCGCTTAAGACTTACCGTTTACAGAAATGCAGGCGGTTTATATGCTCCAGATGGTAATAAACATGGTTATTATTTAGAAGGAGTATCTGCAGACAGCGCTAACTATCAAATAAATGGCAAAGGATTAATTGTAGATCTTTATAACGATATCAATAAACCCATCAATAAGTTGTCTAATCTTAAAACTTGCAACGCCTTACCTTATGTAATGGCAGGTATTTTTAAGCAGCAATTGAAACTAGACGAAGCTTTTATCCTAAACCAAAACGGCTTTTTGTGCGAAACCATTAGCTCAAATGTTTTCATGGTTTACAAAGGCGTAATTTACACACCCGCATTAAGCGAAGGCTGCATTGCCGGTGTAATGAGACAAGTGGTTATGCAATTGGTAAAGGATAACGATTTACACATGATAGAAGCTCAAATTAACCCCGAGATTTTAGACGAAGTGGAAGAGGTTTTTATCACCAACACCAGCAAAGGAATACAATGGGTAATGGGTTTTAACAGAAAAAGATACTTTAACGAAATGTCTAGATTCCTGATGGATAAACTCAATAAATCTATCAACGCTAAAGGTTAAGAAAATCTTAATTTGGGCGTTTTACCAGGCTATTCGCTGTAGTCCCGATGAAAAATCGGGAGCTGCCGTCCCGATAGCTATCGGGACTATCCTTAACGCAAAACCTCTTAATTTTTTAGCAGCTTGTTCTGCGGTAATATCTCCTTTATGGATATCAATTACATTTTACTTGGATCAATGATTAGTAATCCAAGACCGTTGCAAGGTAAATAGTTCAAATTAATCACAAATAAATCGACTCAATTATATGATTATCAATTTATTATGATTATTTTTAAGCTATGAAAATAGCCCAAAATCCATCGTTTGCAGATCTCG
>Ga0209702_10004246_pt1 | contig 21131 bp, 10 predicted proteins | sample FRY01_FD_187210 | JGI IMG/M metagenome (GOLD analysis project Ga0209702, IMG submission 187210) | Freshwater microbial communities from Lake Fryxell liftoff mats and glacier meltwater in Antarctica - FRY-01 (SPAdes) (version 2) | ecosystem: Environmental > Aquatic > Freshwater > Ice > Glacier... | reverse complement strand
CCCGCCAATCACAACACTTTCCCCTTCGGCCAGCCCCATCAACTGGGCAAGCAACTTACGCGCGCGGCTGGTGCGACTTTTGATGGTGCCGGGCGCAACACCAATCATCTGCGCCGCCTCCTCCACGGTGAAACCGGAGGCCCCCACCAAAATCAGAACCTCGCGGTGTTCGGCACATAATTGGTCAAAAGCGCGGCGAAAATCGGCGAAAGCCAGTTTTCCGTCATGGTCGGGCTTTACCGAAAGCTGGCCAACAAACACCCCTTCCGGGTCTGCCACTTCACGGGTTTGCTTGCGGCGGTTCGAATAAAAGGTGTTGCGCAGAATGGTGAACAGCCAAGCCTGCAAATTGGTGCCGGGGGTGAATTTGTCGATGTTGGTCCAGGCCTTCACAATCGTATCTTGTACCAGATCATCCGCTGCAGAGAGGTTGCGCGTCAGGCTGATCGCAAAGGCCCGCATTTGCGGCAAATGGCCGACAATCTGGTCCCGCGGGTTGTCGGTTTGCGCAAACTGCGTCATGGCCGCTCCCCTCCGCTCTCGGCGTCCTTTTCGCGCAATTGTGCCAATAGGGCTTTGAACCGATCCGGCACATCCTCCTCCAGCGCTTCTTGATAGACGCGCTTCAGGTTTTGATCGATTTGTTGACGCACCTTCGCCTTCGGATCATTTTCAGACATAAACCCTGTTCTTCCCGCCCCTGTTTCTTTTCGCCCGCGTGCTACATTTGGTGTTATACATGATTTTTGGTTATTATTCGGAACCAAACGCCCCATTGCTGCGTTTGGTTCCTGAGAAGTTCAAAAAAACTTCGACATCAGGAATTCACGAGGGAACATATGTCAAACACTGCCAGTACGGATATTGCAACCACCATTGGTGCGCTGCTTCCTTTTCTGCGCCGCTATGCCCGGGCTTTGACGGGCAGCCAGACCACAGGCGATAAATTCGCCGCCGCAACGCTCGAGGCGGTTCTTGAAGATTCGACCGTGCTGACCGCCTCCGCAGACCCGCGCGTCGGGTTGTTCCATGCCTTGCATATTGTCTGGTCCAGCGCAGGTGCGCCGATTGGGGAACCTGACACCCGGTATTCTGCGATCGCACAGGGCCATATGGCGAAACTAACCCCCAATTCACGCGAAGCGCTGCTGCTCAAGGCAATCGAGGGGTTCACCGTGGCCGAAGTTGCCACGATCATGCAGATCGACCCGCCAGAGGCCGAGCATCTGATCGCCATCGCCGCCGAGGAGATGGAGGCCGCGATTGCGGGCCGCGTCATGGTGATCGAAGATGAAGCCATCATCGCCATGGACATCAGCGCCATTGTTGCGGAAATGGGCCACCACATCACCGGGATTGCCCGCACCCGCAAAGAGGCTGTGGCCCTTGCGTCGGGCGAAAAACCGGACCTGATTCTGGCGGATATCCACTTGGCCGACAATTCTTCGGGCATTGATGCGGTAAACGATATTCTGGCGCAGTTTTCGGATGTTCCAGTGATTTTCATCACCGCCTTCCCTGAGCGCCTGTTGACCGGCAGCAAGCCCGAACCCGCGTTCTTGATCACCAAACCCTATTCTGAGGATCAGGTGCGTTCCGCCGTCAGCCAGGCGATGTTCTTTTCCAGCACAGAAACCCTGCATGTCTGATGCAGGGGCCCCAGCGGTCGGTTTCGAAAAAACCGACCCGCCGCCCCGATTTGATGAAATGGCTTGGGCGCGGCGGGGCTACTCCTTCCCCGTCATCGGCAAGGGGTCATACTCCGGGGTGTCGAGTGCATTCAGTGGTGCCGTAACCTTGTATGGCACGCCGATCTGTCGGTTCACAGCAAAGAATGTCAGCGTCTGATCCAAGATCGACGGGACAGTGATCATGTCAAATTCTGGAAGGCCGAACCCGCGCAGCCCATATGCGGCGTCGGGTGAAACGATCCCCGGTGCCTCGGCCGCGTAACGCGCGCGATACCATTCGGAAAATTGGGCGGGATCCTCAATCACGGTATAGGTTTGCTGCTGCGCGAGGTGATTGACGGCCTGGGCGCAGAGCAACGCCTGATCAGGCGCGCAGATCCAGGGGGCAAGCCCCATCATTTCGGGTGCCGACTGAACCGGCGTCACATCTACATAGATCGCGGGCGCCCCATCATCGCCATAGCCCAACGAGATTTCAGGAAGATCGATTGTCATCGTTCGCAACTCCTTGTCGTGTTCTGGAAGGCGGGTTTCATTGGGTGATATCCATGCCCTTATCGACCCAAGTTTCGCGCGCCATTGGGGATAAATCGCCCGGAGGATCCGTCCGCTTCCACATCCGCAATTCCCCCGTGGTCGGATCAGGCATCATGACGAAAAAGGTATGTGATGCCCCATCGCCCCAGTTTGTATCCGCATAGACAACCTGCGGCGGTGCAAGGTCGATGGCAAGTTCGTTCATCGCTTTGCCTTCAGCATAGTTGGCAAAACTTACCTTCCGTTCGTCGATCTCCTTTTGTGTACCACCTTGGGCTGTTGCGAGTTGATCCATCGCAATCTTGTTCGCTGCCAAAATTCTTGTTTTCAGCGCGGCAGGTTTCAAAGGTGATGTTGGCCGGTGCAGATCGACAGCATCTTGCCGTGCTTGTTTGGCGGTTGGGTTATTCTCGCTGTCAATCCAACTTTGCGTCTGCTTGCCATACAGCGCCAGCGCCCGATCAAGCGGCAAATCCTTGTTGGCGATATCAACGCCTTTTTGAACCAATCTATCAATGTTGTCCGAGGTTTCTTGTGGTGTTGCGCCAATCATCGCCTGCAACGACTTTTCCGAAGGCAGGGCGTTGTATTCATGACACCCTTCGGTGCCGATGGTTTGAAATTGCTTTGTTGGCTGCTTTGCGGCCTCTGCAAGAACTGCCAGTAAGGACGCCTTGGAGCGTTCACCTTCTGTCGGGGGTGGATTTCCGCTGGCCGTGGCCAAGGTTTCGGTTGTTTTAACCGTGTCGCCATATAGTGCGCGCGCTGGGTCAAGCCCCAAACCGCCACTGCCCATTTCCCAGGGCTTATAGCCGCCTGCCGTAAGCGCCTTGTAGGGCGCTTGGGGTGGCGTTGGCGTGACGGTCACAAGCATGTCATCCTTCATGGCCTTGGCGATTTTAATACCTTTTGGGCTCGTTGCATCCACCCCAAGTTTCTTCAAAATCTTGCGGGTCATCACCTCGATGAATTGATCCGCTGTCTCTATGGCTGGCCCAACGGGCCCGCCGAACTCATCCGTTTCGATGATCTGATAAAGCCCTGTTGACGAAGATCCATCATTGGCGTCAGCCACTTTTTTTGTCGGGTTATAGGCAAAGGTGAACGCGTCCTGAATTTCCATCTCGATCGCGTTCTTTGCTTTGACTTTCCCGACGGGTTTTTCCCCGCCAGCAAGCGTGGCAATCTTGTCCATCGCTGGATTGTTCTTGAATCTCAGCCCCAGAATTTCGCGCTCCCGGGACCCTTTGCCAACCGCTGCGGCTGTCGCAATGCTATATTCCCACGCGCGCAGGATCGGATTTTCATCGTTTGGCAAATTCTTACTGACCGGAACTTTGACACCGGTGGCCGACGTGAACTTCCCTGTGGTCGCAACCTCTGTCAAACCCGTCAAGGCGCCGATCGGGTTTTCCTCACGGAATCGCCGGGCGGGTGCCGTGGTAAAGCAAGACCCGACCGGACCTTGATCCATCGGGGTCATCAGCGCCTTCAAAACAGCTTGTCTGGTTTCGCGTGCCGTCACCGCTTGCCCGTCACCCTTGCCAACGGCGCGCCCCACCAGATCACTGGAAGGTGGAAAACTTGGCGCTTTTATATCGTTGATTATCTTGGACGCCTTTGCACCATTATTGCCCTGCTTCAGCTGTTCCAACGTGTGGAGCATGTGTTGCGTCAAAACGGGGGTCGCATTGGCTAAACCTTTGGGAGAGAACTGCAACTGGTCCATAACAGTTTGCAATTTTTCGCCGCTTAAATCCAGTTTCCCGTCATCGTCCAACATGGCACCGGCAAGTGCCAGGCTTCGCATCTCGGTCACACCGCGTTCTTTCAACCCGGTAGAATCGCCAATCACGCTGGGTTCGAATTGCTTTCCAGAATCCAGGTAGGATTGAAGCCCGTCGAAATAATCGCCCCCAAGGAAGTCTCCCTGTTTCAGCAATTGGGTTGCATAGGTGCGCGAATAGTCTTTGGAGGTAAAACTTAGAGCACCATCACTGAACTGACTGGCCACGTTGTTGCACATCATGGGAAGCGCATCTGCAAGCCTGTCCGGGTTTGCAGATCGTTGTGTCAGATCAAGGGCCACTTTGGCGACTTCGGGCTGGGTTTTGAAAGCATCGATGATTTTTTGCGCCGCATTGTCTGACAATGGGCGGCCTGCATCCGGGGCCAGGGCACCAACGGTCAGCGCTTCACCCAGCATTTGCTTACCCAGTATAGCAGCTGTGCGCGATTCAGCCTGTTCCAATTGTTCAACCGCGGATTCACCGGCCCGTTCGGCCTGCGCAATCGCAGCATCTCGAAGGTTGCGTTCACTTTTGGTACTTTTCGGCAAATTTTCGGCGTCATCGAAGGCATTTTTGGCGGCTATCAGGTCGGCCTCTGCCTGCTCTCTGGCAGCCAGTGCATCCGTCACAATCTGCGGTGTAATCTCCAGATCACCCAGAACGGCGTCGAACGCTTCCATGGCCTCGCGGGCTTTTGTTGCGGTCCCCGCAGGCAAAAGCGCGATCTGTGACGCGGCGCGGATCAGCTTTTCCAGCGCCTGCACCGCCTTGCGCGCTGCTGTAAAATTAGCCGGTGCTGGGCAGTCAGCCGCCAATGCAAGGGTTGCCGCATCGCGAAGTGTTTGCATCTTTCCCTTTTCATGGGGAGAGGCCCCTGCAGGGTCTTTGAGTTTCGCAAGCGCTTCCAGAACCGCCGTCTTCTCGCCACCGATTGTCAATTTCAGTTGGTCACAGTCTGCTGTCAGGTTGACAAGAACCTGCCCCGCTTTTGGTAATTCCGCCCGCGAGGTTGTGTTAGAAGGCGCGATGCCTTTCGAAATAATCGCGGCCACGCGTGTGTCATCCGTCGGAAGTCCAACAAGGGCCTGCATGTACGCCTGCTTTTTTGTCTCAAAGCCTTTGACAAATTCATCTGCAAGCTGCTCTGCTTCAAACTTGGCTGTGTCCAGAGCAAGGATTCTGGAAAAGACATCTTTTGGAATATGCGGAAGAAATTGGGTAGTTTTCTGCACCAAAACTTTCGTCAAGGGGTCTTCAGCCGGTAAAATATCGACACTATCCTGATAGCGCTTTACGGCTTCGTCGTGTTTCACGTTTAAAGTTTTGGTGAAGGCATCCACCTTCAAAATAAGGTTGGACAGGGCCGCAGCGGCCTCATCAAACTCGCCTTTATTCTTAAACGCCATCGCGCCGGCGGCTTGCCCGCCCAGATTTTTCACCTCAGCATCCTCGCCAGGAAGGGCAAGCATCTTGGCCTTGAAGTCTTGTTCAACCAGCAGATACCGCTCATAGGCGGCGGTTATCTTCTTGTCCTTGCGTCCACTGAACAGTGTGAACTTCAAATACTTTTCCAAGAAGGTCTGTTGCTGAACGTTCAGGGTTTTATAGCTCATCTTCGCTCGTTCCAATGCTGATTTTCAAAGCCGGTTCTTAAAAATTCACATAGTCTTGGGTTCAAAATACCAGGGGTCTCGCGTCTCGATCTTTGGTCACATCAGCGGCGATGCCGCCTTGGGCATATCAGGCAAGAACTTTGGCGATATCGGACAGGGCTGTGCGTGCCGTCGACGTGACGGCAACTGAAGCAAAACCGCTACCTTCATCGATATCGTTGAAAAAGTCGCTTTCCAGCGCCCGGCGATACTCGGCAATCAGGCCCTGCGCTTCGGCTTTCAGGCTTTCGCGGCCCGGCCCAGCGGGCTGGTTCACGATTTGATCCAGCTTGGTTTCCAACCGGTCATCAAGTGTCACAAGATGCCCTGCCAAGGTGGAGATGTTGCTGACAACCTCCTCCATCCCCTCCATTTCGCTGCAATATGCAAGAATGGCGGTTTCAACCTTGCCCAATTCACTGCGCATCGTGCTGCGGGTTGTCCGCCAGGTCAGGCGGGCCATGGCAAAGGGCTTCGCATCGGCTGGCACATCCTGGGCGAAGGCGTTTTGGTCTCCGCCTGCTAACCGGGCCAGACGGGCGCGAACATCAGGAAGCGTCTCCATCGCTTTGGAATAGGCATAGTCGGCGGCATTGTTGGTACACCAGGCCCAGGCTTTCCGAAGCCCATCAGGATCAACAACCAAGCCTTCAGACGTAGCGCGGCTGATCTTGTCGTTGAGTTCGGCAAAAACCTTGGCCCATTGGGCGGCCAAATCTTCGGGTTCGGCCTCGGTGGTTGCGGTGTCACTGGCGGTCGGGATCGGTGGGGCAGGCTGCAACAAAATCCGCATTTTGGTCAGCAACATGGTTGCCGCCTCGATTTCCAGTTGGGCAATCAAACTGCCCGCCCGGTCCAGCGCCTGTTCAATTTTCTGGCGCCGGTCCGCGTCCGGCACGCTTGTGGCTTGGGCGCGCAACCCTTCCAGAACCTGGTTCAGCTTTTGGGCCTGTGGGTTGGGTTGGGTCGCAGCTACGGGCGGCGCCGAGCGTTCCAGCAGTTTGCTGACCGTGTTTTCCAACTTCTCGATATTATCCGCCGCCTTTTGCAGGTCCCCCTCTTTCAGGGTGCCGGCCGTTTGCTGAACGGCGGGCAGCAGTTTGCTTGCCATCGCTTCGGGCAGCGCCTTCAGACCGTCACGCAACGCCAGCAAGCGCTGCGCCAAGGCCCGTGCATCAAAAGCACCGCCCGCTTTGGCCGCAATCTCTGGGATAGCTTCGCCAACTGGAGGGGCAATTACAACGGAAGGCGCCACAGCAGGGGACTCTGCAGGGGAATTGCCATCTTCGTCGTCGTCCATATCCGGATCATCCGGCATATCTTCGATGTCAGATTCAAGAATGTTCCCACTCGCGTCCATAATGACGATATTCAGCATCACCTTGTTGGCTTTCAGAAACTTTTTCAGCTTCTTGGCCATGCCGGGCAGGACAATTTCACAGGTCAGTTGAAACTCTTTGCCGACGACCATGGAGGTTCCGAAAGCCGCTTTTGGCCCGGCCCCTTCCGCTTTCGCCTCTCGGGCAATCACCTGCGGCGTTTTGAGAAGATGCATCCCAAAGTAGTTGTCATCCTCGCCCTTGCCGGGGTTATAGGCAAAAGACACGGGGCCCTTTTTCGCTTTTTTGATAAGCTTCTTCAGCGCAGGTCCGGAAACGGCATATTCTGACATGGCAAACTCTCAATAAAATGTCGCGTTCAATCATGGAAAAGTCTAGCAGGGGAATCTGCGATGCGTAAATCGTTTTTTGTCTTTACCTTGCATTGATTGCCACGGCCAAACGGCACAAGGGCTGCTTGCAAGCCGACTCCCGATGTGCGGACGATCCTTCGCACTAAAAACGTTTTGTCTGGCCTAGGGTTTCAACCCGCTCCACCTTATGTCAGGACTTCGATATCAAGAAGCAGTCAGGGGAGACGGCCGGGTGGGCGCGGATACACAAGGGTTGCGCCACGCGCGCGAGGTTGAAGGCCATCTGACCTGGCTTGACAGTTTCACATCGGCGGCGCTTGGCGTGTTGGCCGTGGCTTCGGGCATCTATACCTATCTGGGGGTGCGGGGGCTGTTGGATGATGGCGGGGCCTTGTCGCTATTTGCGGCGGTGGCCTATTCCGCAGCGGTGTCTACCGGCATTTTCGTGTTCTGGTCCTATCTTTTGCGGCTGCTGCCTGCGATGCGCACGGCGGCCACGCGGATGTGGCTGGTGCTTGCGATGGTGATCGGGTCGGCGGCGATTGTTGCCATGTCATCATGGTTGAATGCAGCAGCGCTTGCCGGGTCGGCGGCGGTGGAACAGCATCTGGCGCGCACCGTACAAGACTACCAGACCTCGCTGGAGCGGGCGAATGAGATTACGATGCAAGCGCAGGCTTTGGCGCTTGATGTCGGGCGGACGCGTCAGGGGTTTGAGGATTTGTCGGAGCAAGAAGCCGCAGGCAGCCTGTCGGGGCTTGCCGGGCGCGGCGCGGTTTTCCGGGTGTTGACGCAGAAATCCAATGAACTTGCAGCGCTGGAGGATTTGATCCTTGCGCAAGAAGTCAAGGTTTCGGCGGCGTTCATGGAAGGGAATGCTACCCTGAGCCGGATGCGTGCCCTAACGGTCGCACCGGGCAAGGTAGAGGATCGGTCGGTCGAGTTTTCGGAAGAATCCGTGCGGCTGGCCGGGGTCATCACAACCCTGAGGCAATTGTCGGTCGCACCCTTGGTGGACCGCGCCGCGCGGGATTTGGCGCAATCCGTGGTGTTGCCGCGATTGGACGCGGATAATGCAGGCGGGCAGGCCGCACAGCAAGCAACAATAGAGTCTTTGCTGGAGGTGTTGGCGCGGCGTGCGGAAACCTTGCAGGTCGCTGCATCGGATGTTCTGGCCCTGGCTCCCGCACCGGAGGTGATTTACACGCCGATTTCAACAGCCGATGCCGTGATCCGTTATGCCAGCAATTTTGCCCCGTCCTGGGCGGGGGCGATTGCGATTGATCTGCTGCCCGCCGTGTTGGTGATGATTGTGGCGGTGGCGCAGGCCGCGATCCGCGCGGGGCGCGAACCGTCCCGGATCGAGGATGCGATGACCGTGTCGGAACTGCGCGCCGCCGTGCTTGCCCTGCGCGAGATTGAGGGGACAGGCGCGGACACCGCAGCAATGCGCCCCGCCGCGTCTTTATCCGTTCCCGTAGCAGAGCCGCCGGGGGCCAAACCCTGATGGAGGACGCGTCGGACATCTCGCAGGCTGGTGAGAGCAAGGCTGGCGAAAGCAAGGCCGAACCCGCAGAGCGCCGCACGCTGCGCTGGCTGTTGGGCGGGCAGATCGGTTTGGCTGTCTTGCTGATCCTTCTTGATCTGGGGCCAACGTTGCCCACGCTGTTTTCAGGTTCTGACGCGCCGGATTTGGCGCAACCCGTGCAGCCTGGCGACCAGCGCAGGCTTTACAACCCGAACGCGCCGACCCAACCCGGCGGCGATATTGATCCTGATATGCCGCGGCGGCTTATGGCCCTTCCCGTTACCGAAGGCGATTTGTCCGGGATAAGCCTGCGCGGTGCGGTTGCCCCGGGCGATGGCACACGCATCGCGGCAGAGTTGCGGACAGCGGCCCCGGCTTTTGTAACGCTCGACAGCCCCGGCGGCGCTGTGCTGGACGCCTTGGCAATTGGCCGGGCGTTGCGCGATCTGGGCAGCGCCACGCGAGTGGAAAATGGGGCCGTCTGCCTGTCTGCCTGCCCCTATATGTTTGTCGGTGGTACAATCCGGGATATTGCTGATGAGGGCCGGTTGGGCGTGCATCAGCACAGTTTTGGCGAATCCACGATCCTGCCTGCCTTTCTGGCGACCGAGGATATTCAGCGCGGTCAGGCCGAGGTTCTGGATCATCTTGTCAAAATGGGGATTGATCTGCGGATCATGGGGCCGGCATTGGCAACACCCGCCGATGAGATATACATCCTGACCCCGGCCGAATTGGTGGAATGGGACGTTGTCACCGAACAGCCGGTGCCCTGACGCGCCCCAGTCCATGACCTTGGGCCATAACCCAGAACCCAAGGTTTTCGTGGACTCGGGCGTTGATTGCGCGTATGTGCCGCGCTTGGCCCGAAGATGTTCCGGTGCTGGTGGGCGAGGAGGCCTTTACCAGTCAGGGGTGAAGTGGCCGTTTACCGGGCCCATGCGCCCCTTGATTTAGGCAGAACACATGATCGAAAATATGAATATCGCCGCGCCATTGGCAGCGGCGCTGGATGCCAAGGGCTATGCCGCCCTGACTCCGGTGCAAGAAGCGGTTTTGGTGGATGAGGCTGCGGGGCGCGACCTGCTGGTTTCCGCGCAAACCGGGTCGGGGAAAACCGTGGCCTTCGGGATTGCGATTGCGCCGGATTTGCTGGCGGGAGCGGATCGGTTCTTGTTCGCTGATGTGCCCGCGGCCCTGATTATTGCCCCCACGCGAGAGCTTGCGCTGCAAGTCGCGCGAGAGTTGGAGTGGCTTTATGCCGATGCGGGGGCCAAGATTGCAACCTGCGTGGGCGGCATGGACTACCGTACCGAAAAGCGGCGTCTGGACCAGGGTGCGCATATTGTCGTCGGCACACCGGGGCGTTTGCGCGACCATATTGAGCGCCGCTCGCTTGATTTGTCGGGACTGAAGGCGGCTGTGCTGGATGAGGCGGATGAGATGCTGGACCTTGGGTTCCGCGATGATCTGGAATTTATCCTGCATCAAGCCCCCGAGGATCGCCGCACGCTGATGTTTTCGGCCACCGTCCCCAAGGCCATCGCGGAACTGGCGAAGGTTTTCCAGAACGACGCCTTGCGCATTCAAACAGCGGGTGAGGCCAAGCAGCATGTCGATATCGAATACCGCGCCTTGTCGGTGCAGGTGCGCGACCGTGAACACGCAATTTTCAACCTGCTGCGGTTCTATGAGGCGCAAGCGGCGATCGTGTTTTGCAAAACCCGCGCCAATGTGAACCATCTGATGGCCCGCATGGGCAATCGGGGATTTGCGGTTGTGGCCCTTTCCGGCGAGTTAAGCCAGCAAGAGCGGACCAACGCGCTGAGCTCCTTGCGCAGCGGGCGGGCGCGGGTGTGCATTGCAACCGATGTGGCGGCGCGCGGGATTGACCTTCCGGGTCTGGAATTGGTGATCCATGCCGATTTGCCCAGCAACTCCGAGATTTTGCTGCACCGTTCGGGACGGACCGGGCGCGCAGGCTCAAAAGGGGTTTCGGCGCTGATTGTGGCCCCGTCTGAGTTCCGCAAAGCGCAGCGGTTGTTGCAAGGTGCCAAAGTGGTGGCAGAATGGGGGGCGGCCCCATCGGCCGAGGAAGTGCAGGAGCGCGACGACCAGCGCATTCTGGAACACCCGGCATTGGGGCCGAATGACGGTGAGAACGCGGGTTTGGCGCAGGCCCTGCTGGAGCGTTTCGGACCGGAACAGGTTGCGGCGGCTTTCGTTTCCATCTGGCGGCAAGGGCGGTCTTCGCCCGAAGTGCTGTCGGATGTGGCGAACCCAACGGAACGAGCCGCACCTGCGCCGCGTGGCGAGTTTGGCGCATCGGTCTGGTACACTATTTCGGTTGGCCATACCGGGCGGGCCGAGGCGCGCTGGCTGCTGCCCAAGATTTGTGAAGCGGGCGGCATCACCAAGGACGGGATCGGTGCCATTCGGGTGCAGCATGACCTGACCTATGTGCAGATTGGCAAGGCTGTGGCCGACAAGTTCGGCGCAGGTTTGCCGATTGAAGAAGGCGTGGAAATGGTCCGGATGGAGGGGGAACCTTCGTTGGAACGCCCCGAACGCCCGGTGCGTGCGCCACGGGTTGAAAAGCCTGCCTATAAGGCAAAGCCATCGCGCTTTGTGGAAGATGACACGCCGCTGCCCGAGCGTAAGCCCTATACCAAGCGCGAGCCTGTGGCAGCAAAGGCAGATGGCTGGAGTTCCGATTCGGGTGCGCCCAAGGGATTCGAGCCGGATGTGGAGACGCCCAAGCGCGCCGCAAAACCTTATGCCAAGCCAGAGGGCGCTAAGCCTTATGCCAAAGCGGATGGTGCGAAATCTTACGGCAAGCCTGCGGGAGACAAGAAACCCTATGCCGCCGATGGGGCCAAAAAACCCTGGGTGAAGCGCGAACAGGGGGATGGCAAGCCTTGGGAGAACCGGGGCGATGCGCCGCGCAAACCCTATGCCAAAAAGGCCGAGGACGGGGCGAAGCCTTATGCGAAGAGGCCAGACGGGGATCGGCCTTATGCCAAGCGCGCAGAAGGCGAGGGCGCAAAGCCCTATGCCCGCAAACCCGAAGGCGATGCGCCAAAGCCCTATGGCAAGCGCGCTGACGGTGCGAAGCCTTATGCCCCGCGCGGTGCAAGCCCGGATGCCGGCGGGGACCGCAAACCACGTTGGAAGCCCGAGGATGGACCGGCAAAGCCACGTTCGGCCGGGTTCAAGTCGCATGGCGGCAAACCCGAGGGTGGCGAGGGCAAGCCTGCGCGATCATCGGGGTTCAAATCCCATGCGGGTGAGGGCAAAAGCTTTGGTAAACCGGGCGGAAAGCCAGGGGCGGCCAAGCCCTTTGCCAAGCCCGCAAAGCCAAAGCCGAATGCGACAGACACCAGCAAGCGGTTCGTGCCCCCGAAAAAAGGCTGAGACGCGGAATTAAGGAAAGGCCCGGCGGATTGCGCCGGGCTTTTTTCATTTGCCGGTTCTTTTCTGGCCCGGGCGGCGTTTCGGGTATTGGCTGCCTCCCGGGGCGCTGCCCCGGGCCCCGGGATAGTTTTCCCAAAGTGAAAGCGGCGGTGATGCAGCGCTCTGAGCGTGGGACAGGAAGGTGGCAAGGGTCAGGCGACTTCGACCACTTGCGCCTCGGTCACGGGGAGGGCGTCAGGCGGGCAATGGCGTGTCATCGCCTCGGTGATTGCGGTTTTGCGCAAGGGTTTGGTGAGGTATTGGTCAATTCCCGCCGCAAGAATAGAGGTGTCATCACCCTCCATCGCATGGGCGGTCAATGCGACGATTGGCACATGACCACCCCGGGTTTGCTCCAGCGTGCGAATGGCGCGGGCGGCCTCTTTTCCATCCATTTCGGGCATGGAGATATCCATGAAAATAAGATCGGGCTGGAAGGTTTCGAACAGTTCCACCGCCTCACGCCCGTTGTTGGCGAAGGTCAGTTCAATGCGCATATCCTTCACCATTTTGCGGAAAACCAATTGGTTCGTGCGGTTATCCTCGGCCGCCAGAACGCGCATCAGACGGCTGCCTTTTGGGGCAGTCAGGGGTTTGGGGGCGGCGGCGGACGGCGGGCTGCACAGATCGCGCAAACGGCGGTAAAGTTCAGAGCGCAAAAGAGGTTTTTGCAGGACGGCGGCCAGATGATTGCCCCCTGCCCCATCGCGCGCAGCGGCGGGGTTGGAAGAAAACAGCACGATGGGCAAGGTAAAGCCTCGTTCCCGCAAGGTTTCCGCCAGTTGCAGCCCGTTCATTTCCGGCATCTGATGGTCTGTTATCAAGACATCATAGTCAGTCCTGAGCGCCAATTCCGCCAACACCTCGGCGCCAGAGCGGCAGAGTTTGACCTGCATGCCGCAAGTGACCAGTTGTCGTTCCAGAATGGTGCGGTTGATGAATTGAACATCAACCACCAAAGCCCGCTTAAGGGTGATCGGGCCTGGAATTGCGATTTGATCTTCGGCCACGGGTAAGTTTATCCGAAAACCAAAGCAGGACCCTTTGCCAAACTCGCTGTCCACCCAGACGTTACCCTCCATCCGCTCGATCAGGCTTTTGGTGATCGCAAGGCCCAGACCCGTCCCTTCGAACTTGCGATTGGCAGCGGATTCCACCTGGTTGAATTCGCCAAACACATGGTTGAGTTGATCGGGCGGAATGCCGATTCCGGTATCTTCAACCGAGATGTGGAGTTGTTGCTGGCCGGGGTCGGTTTCAATCCCGACGATGCGGATCAGCACATGGCCCTTTTCAGTGAACTTCACCGCATTACCGACAAGATTGGTTAGAATTTGGCGCAAACGCCCTGCGTCGCCGATGAAACGGGTGGGCAGGAACAGGTCGAAATCAATCATCATATCCAGACCGCGTTCGCGGGCGCGGGGTTGCAAAAGCATCGCAACCTCATGGATAAGGCGTTCCAGATCAAAGGGTTCTGGGTGAAGCGTCAGGCGTTCCGCTTCAATCTTTGAATAATCAAGAATGTCGTTGATGATGACCAAAAGCGCCTCACCCGACGACCTTATGGTATCGGCGAAAAGGCGTTGTTCCTCATTCAGCCCGGTATCGCACAGCAGCTCTGCCATGCCGACCACGCCGTTCATCGGTGTTCTGATTTCATGGCTCATATTCGCAAGAAAGGCGGATTTGGCGCGATTGGCAGCCTCGGCGGCCTTGCGCGCCTCATCCAGGGCGGCTTGTTGCTCTTTCTGGTGGGTAATATCGACCCGCAGCCCGACGCGCCCGCCATCGGGCGTGGGGTGGTCCAGGATCCGCAGCCAACGGCCCCCCGAAATTTCCTGTTCCAGCACGGAATCTGCATCAAGATGCTGGTCGAGCCGTTCGCGAAGCCATTCCTCCTCCTGGCCCACAGCCTCCTTGAACTGGCCGCGTTCAAGGCCAAAGCGCAGGATGTCTTCAAACTGTGCGCCCGGAACCATCGCTTCAGCGCTTTCGGCATATATCTCGCGGTAGCGTTGGTTGCAGACCAGCAGCTTGTCATCACGGTCAAACAGCACGAACCCGTCAGGTATTGCCTCCAGCGCGGCCCAGATTCGCATTTGGTCGGTGATATCAAGGGCAAGGCAGACCATGTCGCCATCGCGCGCGCGCCTGTCCACCAGACGCAACCATTGGCCCGTCGTGGTCTGAACCACTTCGGGTTCAATCGGGTCGCCATCCCAACGCGCCAACATGCGCGCGACCCAATCACCGGGAGTCCCCTCGCCAATATTGACCATCCCCTCCTCTGCCGTGATCTTCAGGATTTCGGCGTAAGGGGTGCCGGGGCCGACATTGTAATCCAGATAGGGGGCAAGATAGGCGCGGTTTCCGACCAAAAGCCGTTGGTCGGAATCAAACACCGCAAAACCATCATGCAGCGCATTGACGCTGTCGCGCAAACGGCGTTCTGCCATGACAGCATAGGTGTGGGCCGCCTCCAGATCCGACAAGAAGCGGGTGTTCTGGCCTTTTAGCATCTGCGCCTCGGTCACGGCGGCCTTGGTGACATGGCGCTGTTCCACGATCTGGTTGGACAAAGCGCGGGCATGCAGCGCCAGCTTTTCATTGGCGGCAAACAGCTCCCGCTGTTTTTGTTCCAACAGGCGTTCCGCCGCCATGCGCGCGCGCCTTTCCTTTGCCAGCCTGTCCACAATATCCATCTGCGACCTGATCCTTGCCCAACGAATCCCCCGCCGGTGCGGGGTCCGCAGGTTCGGCCTTGCCAAAGTCGCGCAACAAGATGAAGCGAGTGTTAATTGCGGCGGGTTAAATCCCAGACTCCTTGCTTTTCAACGCGGCATCATGGCAAGATTACCCCAGTTTGCAGGCATCTGTTTTTGACGAAGGCCGGCACTGTGGTGCAACGGTTTGAAGGGATTTTCAGCATGACATATTCTTCCGGGTTTCGGCTTGTGTCGGTTCTGGCATTGGTTTTGGCGCTGGTCGCGCCGACCGCATCCCTCGCGCAAGGCCTTGTCCCCGAGAAAAGATTTGTCATGACCAAAGATGTCGATTTGCCTGGCGGTGATATTGCCTCGCTGTTCGATACGGTTCTGGAAGCGTGCCAAAAGGCCTGCGCAACCACCCAAAGCTGTACCGCCTTTACGTTCAACGCGCGCAATGGGGCTTGTTTTTTGAAGGCGGGGCCGGGGGCGCCTTCGGATTATGCCGGGGCATTTTCGGGCTATGTGGTCAAGGCCGCGCCGGGGGCTGGTGATGTGGCGAAAACCCGCGCGGCGGAGCTTTCGTTTTTGAGCCCTGCCGATCTTTCGAATGCCTATGCGCTTGCCGAAGGGTTGCCCGCACGCCATCTGACAGGACAATGGTCCGCGCAAGAGCATCTGGCCGCCGCCAAAGCCGAGGAGGTGCAGGGCAATGTCTTGCGAGCGGCTGCATTTGTGGGGGCTGCCCTGAACATCACGGATGCGGCGGTCGATTGGGCCGAATATGCGCGGCTTCTGGCTTTGACTGCGAGCCGCGATTCCAATACACGCCAGGAGTTTGAGGAGCGTGCGCTGAACGCCACGATCAACGGCTATTTGCGGGCCGAAACCCCCGGTTTGCGGCACAGCCTTTTGGTCGCGATGGCGGAGGTCTTGGAAGCCCAAGGTCGTGGACAAGATATGGTGCCCGCGTTGCGTCTGGCGCAAGATATCCAGCCGCGCAGCACAACCGAGGTGGCGCTGGATGTGGCGATTGGCAAATACGGGTTCCGGGTAACGGAACATAATGTGCAATCCGACAGTGCCCGCCCCCGGATTTGCGCGCAGTTTTCGGGCGAGCTGGCGAAAACGGGCGTGGATTTTGATAAATTTGTGCAGATGGATGCAACCGGCCTGACGGTGGAACGCGCGGGTGATCAGTTACTGTGCGTCGAAGGCGTTGCCCATGGCGCGCGCCATACCCTGACCTTCCGGGCCGGGATTCCGGCAGCGGATGGGCAGGTCACGGTGAAACCCGTCACAATCACCGCCTATGTGCGCGACCGCACGCCGCTGCTGCGCTTTGGCGGGCGGGCCTATGTTTTGCCGAAGGTGGGCGATGGGGCAGCTTTGCCGATTGAGTCGGTGAACGCTTCCAAAGCGGATCTGACGCTGTACCGCGTGACGGACCGCAACATTCTGCGCGCCATTCAGAACAACTTTTTCGGAGAGCCGGTTTCCTATTGGGCGGAGGATGATTTTTCCCGCGATGTGGGCGCGCAAATCTGGGAAGGTGAAGCGGACCTTGCGATGGAGGTGAACCGCGATATGACCACGCGCTTGCCGGTGGCTGAGGCGCTGGCGGGCCAAGGTGCGGGGATTTTTGCATTGCGTGCGGCCATTCCGGGCAAGGCGCCCGACGAAGTTGCGCCTGCATGGCAATGGTTTGTGGTATCGGATCTGGGGATCAGCACGCTGAGCGGGATTGATGGGTTGCATGTGGTGGTGCGCAGTCTTGGCAGCGCTGGTGCAAAAGTTGGCGTGTCGGTGGAATTGCTAAGCCGCAGCAATCAGGTGTTGGGAACCGCACAGACTGACGCTATGGGCTATGCGCAGTTTCCCGCAGGCTTGACGCGGGGTGTGGGCGGGCTTGCGCCTGCGATGGTGATTGTCAAGGAGGGGGAGGCCGATATGGCCTTCCTGTCGCTGACCGATCCGGAGTTTGATTTGTCGGATCGGGGCGTGGAAGGGCGCGAACCTGCACCACCCATCGACGTGTTCCTGACCACGGATCGCGGGGCCTATCGCGCGGGTGAGACGGTCTATGCCACCGCTTTGGCGCGCGATACCGAGGCGCTGGCGATTGAAGGCCTGCCCCTGACCGCGATTTTGAAGCGCCCCGATGGCGTGGAATATTCCCGCGCTTTGGCGGAGGATGTGGGTGGTGGCGGGCATGTCTTTGCCCTGCCGATCGCAGGCAGCGCGCCGCGCGGGACGTGGCGGGTGGAGTTGCGCGCCGATCTGGACGCACCCGCGCTGACCGCCAAGACATTCTTGGTGGAGGATTTTTTACCGGAGCGGATTGATTTCACGCTTGCCCTGCCGGATGGCCCCCTGCGCCTGAGCGATACGCCGGATTTGACGGTGGAGGCGAGATATCTGTTCGGTGCTGTTGGTGCTGACCTTGCGATTGAAGGCGAAGTGGTTTTGCGCGCGGCCAAGGGGCTTGCGGCCTTTCCCGGCTTTGTCTTTGGCCGGGCGGACACACCTTTTGACACCCGGGTTGAAAGCTTTGGCGGCGACAAAACCGATGCGCAGGGCCGCTCAATGATTGCGCTTGCACTGCCCGATGTCACCGACCCAGCCCGCCCACTGGAGATGACCGTGGTCGCCCGCGTGGCGGAAGGGTCGGGCCGCCCGGTGGAGCGGCGTTTGACCCGCGTCTTGCAGCCTGCGGCGGCGATGATCGGGGTGAAGCCCTTGTTTGACGAGGTGGTCAAGGAAGGCACTGATGCGCGGTTTTCGCTGGTCGCGGTGGGGCCGGATGAAACCCTGGTTCCAATGGGCGTGACATGGGAATTGTCGCGGGTGAACACGCAATATCAATGGTATCAGGAATATGGAAACTGGTATTGGGAACCTGTTACCAGCCGGACGCGGGTAGCCGAGGGCCAAGCCGATCTGGGTTCGGTGGTTGAGATTTCGAGCGCCGTGACATGGGGTGAATATGAGCTTGTGGTGACCCAAGGCGATGGCGGCAACGCCGCAACCAGCACCCGGTTTTATGCCGGATGGTATGCGCCCGCCGATGTGACCAGCACGCCCGACACGCTGGAATTGTCGCTGGACAAGCCAGCCTACAAGCCCGGCGATGTGGCGCAGTTGCGTATTGTGCCGCGCAGCGCGGGGACGGCGCTGATCTCTATCCTGTCGAACCGTGTGGTTGCGATGAAAGTGGTGGAGGTTGTCGAGGGAGAAAATACCATCCCGCTTGATGTGACGGATGAATGGGGCGCGGGGGTTTATGTCACCGCGTCGGTTTTGCGGCCTATGGACGTGGCAGCAGGCCGCAACCCGGCGCGCGCCCTGGGCCTCGCCCATGCCAGCATCGACCCCGGCGACAAGGCCTTGACGGCTGTGGTGGAGGTGGCGGCCGAAGTTGCCCCGCGCGGGCCGATGGATGTTGCGATCAAGGTGGATGGCTTGGCGGGGGAAACTGCCTGGGCCACGGTTGCGGCGGTGGATGTGGGGATTTTGAACCTGACATCGTTCAAATCGCCCGATCCCAAGGGCCATTACTTTGGCCAGCGCAAGCTGGGTGTGGGCATTCGTGATGTCTATGGCCGCTTGATTGATGGGCTGAACGGGGTTACGGGCGTTGTGCGCTCGGGTGGTGACAGTGCGGCCCAGGCCCGGCTGGAAGCCCCACCCCCGACCGAGGAACTGGTGGCCTATTTTACCGGCCCCGTGACGGTTGGGGCCGATGGGTATGCGCGCGTGTCCTTCGATTTGCCCTCCTTTAGCGGCACCGTTCGGGTGATGGCCGTCGTCTGGTCCAAGCGCGGTGTGGGGCAGGCAGAAGCGGATGTGTTGGTCCGCGATCCCGTGGTTGTCACAGCCTCCGTGCCGCGTTTCATGGCACCGGGGGACGCAAGCCGGATGCTGCTGGAAATTGTCCATGCAAAAGGGCCAGCGGGGCGCATGGGGCTTAACGTTACGGCGGATGGATTGACGCTTGGCGCGGTGCCCTCGGGTTTTGATTTGGAGGAAGGCGGCAAGGCCGTATTTTCAATTCCTTTGGTGGCAGGCCTGGAAGGTGTGCAGGACATTTCTGTGGCCCTGACCATGCCGGATGGCAAGCAACTGACCAAGGTTCTGCGCCTGCCTGTGCAGCGCGGCGACCCGGAAGTGGCACGCACCACAAGGCTGGAACTTGCAGCGGGGCAAACCTTTACGCTGGACCAAGCGACATTTGATGGCTTTGCGCCGGGCTCGGGGCTGGCCACGATGGCCGTGGGGCCCATCGCGCGGCTGGATGCGCCGGGGCTGCTTGCAGCACTTGATCGCTATCCTTATGGCTGTACGGAACAGATCACATCGCGCGCCTTGCCTTTGATCTATTTCGACCAGGTAGCGCAGGCGATGCAGTTGAAAGGGGCCGACAATATCAGCACCCGGATCAGCCAAGCGGTGGCCGAGGTGCTGACCAACCAGTCGTCCGAAGGGGGCTTTGGCCTTTGGGGGCCAAGTCAGGGGGATTTCTGGCTGGACGCCTATGTGACGGATTTCCTAAGCCGGGCACGCGCGCAAGGCCATGCTGTACCGGATCTGGCGTTCCGGTCCGCCTTGGACAACCTGCGCAACCGGGTGAATTATACCGCCGATTTTGACAATGGCGGTGAGGCGATGGCCTATGCGCTGATGGTGCTGGCCCGTGAAGGGGCGGCAGCAATTGGGGATTTGCGCTATTATGCCGATGTGAAGGGCGATGCTTTTGCCACGCCGATCGCACAGGCGCAGCTTGGCGCAGCGCTGGCCAGTTACGGCGACCAGCGCCGCGCGGATGCAATGTTTACGCGTGCGGGTGACCGGATTGCGGCCTTTCGATCCTATGACGATGCGCAAATTTACCGCATTGATTACGGCAGCAGGAGGCGGGATGTGGCGGCGGTGCTGACACTGGCGGTAGAGGCAGGCTCCAACGTGCTGGACCGGGAGGCGCTGGCCGTGGCCTTGCAGCCCAAGGGGCGCCTGCTTTCCACACAAGAGGCGACATGGACCTTGCTTGCCGCCAATGCGCTGATTGACCGGCAAGGCGTGGACGGTGTCACCCTGAACGGGCAGGCCACGTCCGGGCCTTTGGTGCGGGTGTTGAAGGCAGGCGATCCGGCGCCTGTGGCTGCGGTGAATGGCGGGACCAATGCGACGACCCTGACGCTGACCGCTTACGGCGTGCCAGCGGTTCCGGGGCCTGCATCCGGCAATGGCTATGCGATCACACGCAGCTATTTCACGATGGATGGTGCGCCCGTGTCGTTGGCACAAGGGGTGAAGGCGGGCGACCGGCTGGTTGTGATGCTGGAGGTGGTGCCTTTCGGACAGGCGCAAGCGCGGTTGATCGTGGCGGACCCGCTGCCCGCAGGGTTCGAGATTGACAATCCGAACCTGCTGCGCGGCGGCGATGTGGGCGGGCTGGATTGGTTGGATGTGCAAAACGAGGTGGAGCATACGGAGTTCCGGCAGGTTCGCTTTATCTCGGCGGTGGATTGGCAGGGGTCCAACAGCTTCCGGCTGGCCTATGTGGTGCGCGCGGTGTCGCCCGGCAGCTTCCACCATCCTGCCGCATCGGTGGAGGATATGTACCGCCCCGAGTTCCGGGCCCAAACCGATGCAGGCCGCGTGGTGATTGCCGAGTGATCGGCGCGCGCCCCCTTTTCGCGCTGGCCCTTGCCCTTTGGGTGGGGGCCATGGCGCGGGACGGCGGGGACGCTTGGGTGGATGCGACCGTGCTGCCGGGGCTGGAGGTGGAAACCTCGGTGGAGGTTTTGGCGCGGGATGGCCGGTTGCTGCGTGCCTATACCGTGGCGGATGGGCGTTGGCGGATGGCGGTTGGTGAAGGTGAGGTGGATCCAGCTTTTGTCGCGATGCTGGTGGCCTATGAGGACAAGCGGTTTTTCACGCATCCCGGAGTGGATGGTTTTGCCCTGCTGCGCGCGGCGGGGCAGGCGGTGTGGTATGGGCGGGTGATATCTGGCGGCTCTACGCTGACGATGCAGGTTGCCCGGCTGCTGGAGGATAGCGGGACGGGGCAATTTGCGGG
>Ga0209702_10004244_pt1 | contig 21153 bp, 19 predicted proteins | sample FRY01_FD_187210 | JGI IMG/M metagenome (GOLD analysis project Ga0209702, IMG submission 187210) | Freshwater microbial communities from Lake Fryxell liftoff mats and glacier meltwater in Antarctica - FRY-01 (SPAdes) (version 2) | ecosystem: Environmental > Aquatic > Freshwater > Ice > Glacier... | reverse complement strand
TGCTCAGAGTGAAACCAATCAAGAAACTGAACCCAAGTCGTTGGGTAGTCTGTACCGCCTACCGGGGTTGCTTCGGGTGTATCCATTTGGCGATTTTGCCATCTGTGGAGCTAAAGGGATACCCCGTATCAATATACAGTGAAATCAAGACAAATTGATTGGTCCACCGCATAAACCACACTCAAGTGGCCGCCCAGACTATGAAGCGCGCTATAAAAACGATAATTGATTGATGAAAATCTTCCGCAGTTACAGCCATTCACAGCTGGCACCCGAGTGCGCGCTGACGATTGGTAATTTTGATGGCGTTCACAGGGGCCACCAGGCCATGCTGGCTCTGCTTAAAAATGAAGCACAGCACCGCGGCCTGCCGAGTTGCGTAATGACCTTTGAGCCACACCCGCGCGACTACTTTGCAGCCCTTGCCCGCAAGCCCGAACTGGCCCCCGCCCGCGTGGCCGCCCTGCGTGACAAGCTCACCGAACTGGCGCGTTGCGGCATAGACCAGTGCGTTGTGCTGCGGTTCAATGCACAGCTCTCAGGCCAGTCTCCCAATAGCTTTATCGACGAGGTACTGGTGCAAGGCCTGGGCGCAAAGTATGTGCTGGTTGGAGATGATTTTCGCTTTGGCGCCAAACGCGCAGGCGACTACGCCATGCTGGACGCGGCAGGCGATGAGCGCGGTTTTGATGTCGCCCGTATGAACAGCTACGAGGTGCATAAGACGCGGGTTTCAAGCTCCGCCGTACGCGAGGCATTGGGGCACGGCAACATGAGCCGGGTTGCCAGCCTGCTGGGGCGGCCTTTCAGCATTTCGGGCCACGTTGTGCATGGCCGCAAACTGGGCCGTGACTTGGGGGTTCCAACCCTTAATTTGCGCTTCTCGCATTGGAACCCGGCTGCCAGCGGCATCTTCGCGGTACAGGTTTTTGGCCTTGACGATAAACCCCTGCCCGGCGTGGCGAACATGGGCATACGCCCTTCCCTGGATGCCGACGATGTCAATGGCGGGCGTGTGCTGCTGGAAACCTATTGCCTCGACTGGCCGGATGCCCTTGGGGCCGAGGGGGCGTACGGTAAAATCATCCGGGTCGAACTGCTACATAAACTGCACGACGAGCTCAAGTACGACGGCCTTGACAGCCTGAAGGCGGGTATCGCCAAAGACTGCGATGACGCACGGGCTTTTTTCAGGGCTCGAATTTGATGGGCCCAATTTTCCCCCGCGACCCATGCGAACAAAGTCTCGCTGTTTAAGAATTCCAACATGACCGACGACACGCCAAAAACCGATTACCGCAGCACCCTGAACCTGCCCGACACACCCTTCCCCATGCGCGGGGACTTGCCCAAGCGCGAACCGGGCTGGGTCAAGACCTGGAACGAAGAAGGTTTGTACAAGCGCCTGCGCGATGCCCGCGTCGGTGCCCCGCTGTTCGTGTTGCACGATGGCCCGCCCTACGCCAACGGCAAACTGCACATCGGCCATGCACTGAACAAGGTGCTGAAGGACATGATCGTCAAGTCCAAACAATTGAGCGGCTTTGATGCGCAATACATCCCCGGCTGGGACTGCCATGGCCTGCCGATCGAGAACGCCATCGAAAAACTGCATGGCCGCAACCTGTCTAGAGACGACATGCAGGCCAAGAGCCGGGCGTTTGCCACCGAGCAAATCGACCAGCAGCGCGAAGACTTCAAGCGCCTGGGCGTGCTGGGCGACTGGGAACGCCCCTATCGCACGATGGACCCTGCCAACGAGGCGGGTGAAATCCGCGCCTTCAAGCGCGTCATCGAGCGTGGTTTTGTCTACCGCGGCCTGAAACCCGTTTATTGGTGCTTTGATTGTGGCTCCAGCCTGGCCGAGTTCGAGATCGAATACGCCGACAAAAAATCGCAGACGCTGGATGTCGGTTTCCTGTGCGTGGATAAGGCACGACTTCTCGACGCGTTCCAAAATCCGACCAATGACGATGGACAGCTCCTTAGTGAACCGGAACTTGCCGACCTGGGTTCACCAAACATTGATCATGAAGCACGACAAAAAGATGCGCTCGCGATCATCTGGACGACCACCGCGTGGACCATTCCTGCAAACCAAGCTCTCAACGTTCATCCGAACATCATCTATTCGCTTGTAGACACGGCAAGAGGTCTTTTAGTTATTGCAAAAAGTCTTGTCGAACAGTGCCTACAGCGCTTCGCACTAGAGGGCACTGTTGTCGCAAACACATGGGGCAACTGCTTGGCCGGCTTAGAGTTCGAACATCCATTGGCACGAGTTGATAAGGGTTACCAACGAACGAGTCCAATCTATTTGGCTACATATGTTGGAGAAACTGACGGTACCGGGCTGGTTCACTCCTCGCCCGCCTACGGCGTGGAAGACTTCAACAGTTGCGTCGCGCACGGCATGGCCTATGAGGACATCCTGAACCCGGTGCAAGGCAACGGCGCCTACGCACCTGAGTTGCCGCTGTTTGGCGGGCAGCACATCTGGAAGGCCTGCCCGGTCATCATCGATGCGCTGCGCGATGCGGGTCGCCTGTTTGCCACCGAGAACATCAGTCACAGCTACCCGCATTGCTGGCGCCACAAGACGCCGGTGATCTATCGTGCGGCGGCCCAGTGGTTTATTCGCATGGACGAAGGCCCGGGTGTATTCACCAAGGACAAGGCACCCAAGACCTTGCGCCAATTGGCGCTGGATGCCATCGAGCAAACGCAGTTCTACCCCGAAAACGGCAAGGGCCGCCTGCGCGACATGATCGCCAACCGGCCCGACTGGTGCATCAGCCGCCAGCGCAGTTGGGGCGTGCCCGTGCCCTTCTTTTTGCACAAGGATTCGGGCGAGCTGCACCCCAACACCATGGCCATACTGGACCAGGCGGCCGACATCGTCGAAAAAGGCGGTATCGAAGCCTGGAGCCGAGTGACGGTGGAAGACATCCTGGGCGCAGACGATGCACCCCACTACACCAAGAGCACCGACATTCTGGAAGTGTGGTTTGACTCCGGCAGCACCTTTCAGCACGTGCTGCGTGGCAGCCACAAAGATGCCTATGCCCGTCCGCCCTTCCATGCAGCAGGGCCCGAAGCCGATCTGTACCTCGAAGGCCACGACCAGCACCGCGGCTGGTTCCACAGCTCGCTGCTGTTGGGCTGTGCGCTGTACGACCGGGCACCCTACCGTGGCATCCTGACACATGGCTTTAACGTGGACGGACAGGGACACAAGATGAGCAAATCCCTGGGCAACGTCATTGAGATTGGAACCTTCACCAAAGACCCAGGTGCCGAAATTGCCAGACTATGGGTTGCGTCCACTGACTATTCTGGCGACCCACCGATGGACAAGAAGGTGATTGCGCGCGTGACCGACACTTACCGGCGCGTGCGCAACACGCTGAAGTTTTTGCTGGCCAACGTCAGCGACTTTGACCCGGCCAAGGACGCCGTGCCGCTGGACCAGATGCTGGAGATCGACCGCTACGCACTGTCCAGAGCAGCGCAATTGCAGGCCGACATCCTGGCGCACTACAGCGTGTATGAATTTCATCCGGTGGTATCCAAACTGCAAATCTATTGCAGCGAAGATTTGGGATCGTTCTACCTCGACATCCTGAAAGACCGGCTGTACACGACCGGTGCCAAGTCCTTGGCACGCCGCAGCGCGCAAACCGCCCTGCATCAAATCACCCACGCCATGCTGCGCTGGATGGCCCCCTTCCTCAGCTTCACGGCTGAAGAAGCATGGAAAGAGTTTGGCTCGTCTGAGTCAATCTTTCTGGAGACGTATTCAAAGCTGGGCGCGCCAGATGAAGCACTGTTGGCTAAATGGAATCGCATTCGCGAGCTGCGCGACATCGTCAACAAAGACATCGAGGCCTTGCGTACCGACGGCAAGGTGGGCTCGTCACTACAGGCCAACGTCACACTGCAAGTCAATGCAGACGACCACACCCTGCTCGCCAGCTTGGGCGCTGACTTGAAGTTTGTGTTCATCACATCAGCTATTAAATTAGGAGCTGGCAGCGCAACATCTGTAAGCACTACAGCCAGCTCGGACACTAAATGCGAGCGCTGCTGGCATTACCAAGATGACGTAGGCAGCAACCCAGCTCACCACACCATCTGCAGCCGCTGCGTCAGCAATTTGTATGGCGCTGGTGAACAACGAACCTTCGCCTGAGCACGACTTTTATGGCCAAAACCACCTTCACCAAATCATCCAGCAGCATGCTCCCGTGGCTTGGTCTGGCGCTGCTGCTGTTGATTACCGACCAGTTCACCAAAGTGCTCCTCATGGGCTACTACAAGCTCGGCGATGCAACTTACGTCACCAGCTTTTTCAACGTCGTGCGGGTGCACAACGAGGGCGCAGCATTTTCGTTTCTGGCCTCGGCTGGCGGCTGGCAGCGTTGGTTTTTTACTGGCATTGGCGTGCTTGCTTCGCTCTTCATCATCTGGATGCTCAAGTCCCACTCTGGGCAAAAACTGTTCTCGTTTGCGCTGGCCTGCATTTTGGGCGGCGCGATTGGCAACGTGATTGACCGTTCTTTGTACGGCTATGTGGTGGACTTTCTAGACTTTCATTACGCCGGTTGGCACTTTCCGGCATTCAACGTGGCCGACAGCGCCATCACGGTTGGCGCGATTTGTTTGATTTTGGATGAGCTGTTGCGAGTGCGCAGAGCACGTTGAGGGCAAGGGTCAGACTTCCAGCACCTCAACCAGTATCAAAGCCGCCTCAGTCGTAAATTCCCCGCGCTGCAAGGCTGCAACCAGTTCCACAGCCTCCATCAACCGAAACTGCTCGACCTCGCCATCCTGATTCACCGGCATCACGCCCTCAGGCACCGTGCAGCGGTACCAGTCGATGTCTTCAATCACATAGCCCGCACCGTTGCCTTCAAGCGATGGCCTGCGTGTCAGCACGCGGCCGCCGTGGGTGACGTTTTGCAGCGCTGTCATCTTCAGCCCGGCCTCTTCCCAGGTCTCGCGCTCCAGCGCTGTTTCAAGCGTATCAAGGCTTGAGACCATGCCGCCCATCAGCGTGTCCCACAGACCGGGGTCGTTGGACTTTTTATGTGAGCGCTGCTGCACCCAGTGGCGGCCATCGGGTGTCTGGCCGGCCAGATGTACCGCTGCGGTGGCGATGCCCAGTGGCCGCACGGCGGCGCGCTCTACCGTGCCCTTGAAGTGGTCGAACTGGTCATGCACTGCAAGCTGCTCATTGCGCCACTCGCCAGCCAGCCCTGCGCCGTGCAAGGCCCTGGCCAGCAGGTTCAGGCTGATGCTGACATCGCCCAGCAAACGCCAGCCCAGCTCCAGCGGATGCTCTTCTTTCAAGAGCTGTCCAGCTTGGTTGAATGCGTCCAGCAGGTCGTGCAGGGCTTTTTGATTCAGTAGACCAGGCTCTACCGAGCCGATCACCGACTGCCCTGCCCACAGCGGCACGCGTGGGCGCAGGGGCGGAACGACTGCGCTAGCACGCAATGCCTGCAGCCACTCGGGGTCAAATGCAGGCTGGGTGGTCATGGCCGTTTACAGCGTGAGGATGGTGCAGCCGGTAGTCTTACGCGCTTCAAGCGAGCGGTGCGCCTCGGCCACGTCTGCCAGGGCAAAGCGCTGGTCGATGCGGATGTTGACCTTGCCGCTGCTGACCATCGCAAACAGCTCATCGGCCATCTGCTGCGTGGTCTCGCGCGTGGCGATGTGCGTGAACAGCGTGGGCCGCGACACATACAGCGATCCCTTGGCCGCCAGTAAGCCAATGTCCAGCGGCTCGACCTTGCCCGATGCGTTGCCAAAATTGGCGAGCAGGCCAAAGGGGCGCAGGCAATCGAGCGATTTCAAAAAGGTGTCTTTGCCGACCGAGTCATAAACCACCTTCACGCTCTTGCCGCCGGTGATTTCCTTCACGCGGGCAACAAAATCTTCCTTAGCGTAGTTGATGGCAAACGCCGCGCCGTGCGACTTGGCAAGCGCACACTTTTCGTCAGAGCCCGCCGTGCCGATCAGTTGCAAGCCCATCGCTTTGGCCCACTGGCAAGCTATCAAACCTACGCCGCCTGCGGCTGCGTGGAACAACACATGATCGCCCGCTTGCAAGCCGCCTTGTGGCTGGGTGCGGCGCAACAGATATTGCGCCGTAAGGCCCTTGAGCATCATGGCCGCGCCGGTGTCAAAACTGATGGCATCGGGCAGCTTGCAAACGCATTTGGCAGGCATCACACGCAGCTCGCAGTAGCTGCCCGGTGGCGTGCTGGCGTAGGCTGCGCGGTCACCCACTTGCAGGTGCGTCACGCCCTCGCCTACCGCCTCAATCACGCCTGACGCTTCCATGCCCAGTTGCAAAGGCATGGCAAACGGGTACACGCCCGTGCGCTGGTAAACGTCGATGTAGTTCAGGCCAACAGCTTTATGGCGAATACGAATTTCGCCGGGGCCGGGCTCACCGACTTGCACATCAACCAGCTTGAGTTGCTCGGGACCGCCGGGCTGGTCGATACGAATGGCTTTGGAGGTTTGGGTGGACATAAGAGTTTCCTGATTATTTTGAAGAAGGAGGGTTTTTGGGGTCAGAGTCCAAATTCATCGTGCCCTTGGGGTTATTGGGGTCAGACACCAATTTCGTTGCGGTGCGCCGCACCGGCCCGCAGGGCAAGCCAAGGGCTTGGCGAATTTGGGCTCTGACCCCAAAAACCCTTTGCATCATAATGAAATTGGCGTCTGACCCCAATAACCCTCCTAGAACGTCCCCGAATACGCCCCGCCATCGGCCAGCACGTTCTGGCCGGTCATGTAAGACGCATGCACGCTGCATAAAAACGCGCAGATTGCGCCAAACTCTTGCGGTGTGCCAAAGCGTTTGGCCGGAATCGTTTTGCGGCGTGCGTCCATGATGACATCAATCGGTTGCCCGGTTTTTTGTGCCGCGCCCGCCATGGTGGTTTTCAATCGGTCGGTATTAAATGCGCCGGGCAGCAAGTTGTTAATCGTCACGCCCTGCGCAGCCAAGGCGCTACGCGACACGCCGGCAACAAAACCGGTCAAACCGCTGCGCGCGCCGTTGGACAGGCCGAGGATGTCGATAGGCGCTTTCACGGCGCTTGATGTGATGTTGATGATGCGGCCAAAACCACGTGCCGCCATGCCGTCTACCGTGGCCTTGATGAGTTCAATCGGTGTGAGCATGTTGGCATCAACCGCCTTGATCCAGGCATCGCGATCCCAGTCGCGAAAGTCACCGGGCGGCGGGCCGCCTGCGTTGGTGACCACAATATCAAAGTCCTTGCGCACCGCAAACACGGCCGCGCGGCCTTCAACCGTGGTGATGTCTGCCGCAACAGAAAGCACACTCAGGCCCGATTTATCAGCACTATCAGCTATCAATTGCGTAGCGGCGGCGGCTAGAGTCTCTGCACCACGCGCCACGATCAGCACGTTCACGCCCTCGGCTACCAGTGCTTGAGCGCAGCCCAAGCCCAAACCCTTGCTGGCACCACACACCAGCGCCCATTTACCTGCAATACCTAAGTCCATAGAAATTCCTCAAAAGTTTAAGATTCCATCGTCAGGGCGACTGAACGATGTTATTCCGTTTCTAAATCATGCTTTGAATCAAATCAGAACCCGACCGCCTGTCCGTCGCGGCGGCTGTCGCTGGCTGCCACATAGCCTTCAACTTTTGGGTCGCCCGCGCGCCAGATGAACTGGCCTGCACCGAAGTCCTGATACGAATCGTTGATGACCTCCATGCGGTGGCCACGCTCTGCCAGGGCCTGCACCACGCCTTTGTCCATTGCACCTTCGACGTTGATCTCCAGCCCGGCATTGAAGCGCCAGCGCGGCGCATCGCACGCGACTTGCGGGCTTTGCCGGTAGTCGAGCATGCGCACCAGTGTCTGCATGTGGCCCTGCGGCTGCATGTTGCCGCCCATCACGCCAAAACTCATGACGCTCTGGCCGCCTTGGGTAAGGAATGCCGGAATGATGGTGTGGAAAGGCCGCTTGCCAGGCGCGACCTGATTGATTCCCGGCTGCAGGCTGAAACCGTGGCCACGATTTTGCAGGCTGATGCCGAATTCAGGCTCAACACAGCCCGAGCCAAAGCCCATGTAGTTGCTTTGAATAAAGCTCACCATCATGCCGTTTTCGTCAGCCGCTGTGAGGTAAATCGTGCCGCCATTGACCGGGTTGCCTGCGCCGAAGTCTTGCGCTTTTTTCATGTTGATGAGTTTGGCACGGGACGCGAGATAAGCGTCAGCTAGCATTTGCGCGGGGGTCACCTCCATTGACGACGGCTCGGCCACATATTTGTAAATGTCGGCAAAGGCCAGCTTCATGGCTTCGATCTGCAAATGCTGCGAGTCAACGCCATCAACGCGCAAGCTGGCGAGGTCAAACTTGTCCAGAATGCCGAGGGCGATCAATGCGGCAATGCCCTGCCCGTTGGGTGGAATCTCGTGCAGGGTATAGCCCCGGTAATCCTTGGCCACAGGTTTGACCCACTCAGGTTTGAAGTTTTCCAGATCCCTGGCGGTCATGCTGCCACCGTTGGCGCTGGAAAACTTTTCAATAGCGTGGGCGATCTCGCCGCCGTAATAGGCCGTACCTTTGCTTAGAGCAATCGCCCGTAGCGCTTTGGCCGCTGCCTTAAACTGAAACAGCTCACCCACCTTCGGTGCTCTGCCCCACGGCAGAAAGGCGTTGGCAAAACCGGGTTGGCCTTTGAGTTCGTCAGTGGCCGCTTCCCATTTTTGCTGCACCACTGGTGGCAGCAGATAGCCGCGCTCTGCAATCTCAATCGCGGGGGCCATCAGGTCGGCAAACGGCAACTTGCCAAAGCGCTCACTCAGCGCAACCCAGCTGCTGACGGCACCGGGCACAGTGGCCGAATCAAGCCCGCGCTTGGGCGGCGTGGAGGCGCTTTCGCCATACTTGCGCTTGAAGTAATCGGGTGTCCAGCTTGCGGGGGCACAACCTGAAGCGTTGAGGCCATGCAGCTCTTTGCCGTCCCACAAAATACAAAACGAGTCGCTACCCAAGCCATTGCTAACGGGCTCAACAATCGTCATCACGGCAGCGGCTGCAATGGCGGCATCAACCGCATTGCCGCCCTTGTACAACATGCCAAGGCCAGCTTGCGCAGCCAGCGGGTGCGAAGTAGAGACAACGTTGCGCGCAAACAGCGGCAAGCGGGTAGAGGTGTAGGGGTTGTTGAAGTTGAAATGAAGGCTCATAAAAGCTGCTTGAGAATGAGTTATTGGGGTCAGACACCAATTTCGCTGCGGTGCATCGCACCGCGCCCTCCGGGCGAGCCGTAGGCTCGGCGAATTTGGGCTCTGACCCCAAAAACTCTGGCACCCGAAGGTGCCATTTTTAACGACCCAAAAAGAGCCTTGTCAATCCTCGACGAACGCCTCTTCGCGCTTCATTTTAATCGATGGCAACAGCACAACCAGCAACATGAGCACAGCCGCTGCCAGCAAACCGGCCGACAGCGGACGCGTGACAAGCGTACTCCAGTCGCCGCGCGAGAGCAGCAGCGCCCGGCGCAGATTTTCTTCCATCATGGGGCCCAGGATGAAGCCCAGCAGCAGCGGCGCAGGCTCAGCCCCCAGCTTGATGAAAATGTAGCCGATCACGCCGAAGATGCCCACCATCCAGATGTCCCAAGTGTTGTTGTTGACCGAATACACACCAATCGCACAGAACAGCACAATCGCCGGAAACAGGTAGCGGTAAGGCACGGTCAGCAGCTTGACCCAGATGCCGATCAGCGGCAAGTTCAGAATGATCAGCATGGCGTTGCCAATCCACATCGAGGCAATCAGACCCCAGAACAGCTCGGGGTTGCTGGTCATGACCTGCGGACCCGGTTGAACGTTGTGAATCGTCATGGCGCCGACCATCAACGCCATGATGGCGTTCCCTGGAATACCCAGAGTCAGCAGCGGAATGAAGGAGGTCTGCGCACCGGCGTTGTTGGCCGACTCAGGGCCGGCCACGCCGCGGATGTTGCCCTGGCCGAACGGAATCTCGCCGGGCTTCATCTTCATTTTCTTTTCCAGTGCGTAGGAGGCAAAAGCAGACAGCATGGCACCGCCGCCCGGCAAAATGCCCAGCATAGAACCCAGCGCTGTGCCGCGCAGCACCGCAGGCGTCATGTCCTTGAAATCCTGCTTGGTCGGCATCAGGCCCGACACTTTGGCCGCGAACAGTTCGCGCTCATGCTCGGGCTGGGCCAGGTTGCTGATGATCTCGCCGTAGCCGAACACGCCCATGGCGATCACTATGAAGCCAATACCGTCGGTCAGTTCGGGCACGTCAAAGCTGAAACGGGCGACGCCGGAGTTCACGTCGGTGCCAATCAAGCCGAGCAGCAGGCCCAGCAGGACCATGGCAACGGCCTTGAGCAGGGAGCCCCTTGCCAGCACCACGGCACCGATCAGGCCGAGCGTCATCAGGGAAAAATATTCGGCCGGACCGAACTTGAAAGCCAGTTCGGTCATAGGCAGTGCAAGCGTCGCAATGACGAGCGTAGCGACGCTGCCGGCGAAAAACGAGCCCAGGCCGGCGGCGGCCAGCGCCGGTCCCGCGCGCCCTTTTTTGGCCATCTGGTAGCCGTCGATACAGGTGACGACCGACGAAGACTCGCCGGGCAGGTTCACCAAAATGGCGGTGGTCGAGCCGCCGTACGAAGCGCCGTAATAGATACCGGCCAGCATGATCAGGGCAGACACCGGTGGCAGTGCATAGGTGGCCGGCAACAGCATGGCCATGGTGGCCAACGGACCAATACCGGGCAGCACGCCAATCAAGGTACCCAAAAAGCAACCGATGAACGCGTACATCAGGTTGATGGGCGTGAAAGCCACACCAAAGCCAAGCGATAAATTTGAAATCAGATCCATTTTATTTTCTCCTTAGCCGGTGATGAACCAGGGCCACACCGGGAACTGAAGCGCAAGCGCCTGCACGAAAACGAGGTAGCTGCCAACCGCAAGCACGGTCGCGAGAATGAGGGTGGTCTTGAATTTCGAGCCGGCCTGGGCCATGCTGGCAATAAAGGTCAAGGCGTAAATCGCAACAATCATGCCGAAGGGAGGCAGACCGATGTCGCGCAGACCCGCCAGCAAAATGCCAAACACCACGTTCGCCGCAATGATGAAAAACAGTGGCCTCCAAGCCCATTTGCCGATTTTGTCGCCGCCTTTGGCTTCCACCACTAGCGCCGTGAAGATGATCACTGCCCCAATAATGGCCATCAGGATGCCCAGCATCAGCGGAAAGTAGCCCGGTCCCATGCGGGCGGCGGTGCCGACTTTGTAGGTCGTTGCGCCCCACGCGAACGCCACGCCGACACCCATGAACATGAGACCGGCAAAAAAGTCTTTCTGACTCTTGATATTCACGATTTGTCTCCTCTGTATAAAGAATGAATCGGTGGATTGTGCATGGAATTTCCCTTGCCCGGCATGTGGTTTTCACCTACAGACCAAGTGATCTGCGCACCAAAAATGGCTTGGAGGGTTTTTGGTCAGTTCCTGCTCAGACCTGAACCAAGGTTTACCCGCAGAAGCTTGATTCAGGAACTTCAGGACATGGGCGGCGTGGTCGCCAACATTTCTTCAATCGTCGTCAAGCCTTCGGCCACCTTAAGCGCGCCGGCCAGACGCAGTGGCCGCATACCTTCTGCAACCGCCTGCTTGCGCAGCGCGTCAATATTCGACTCTTTGGAAACTTTCTCTTTGAACGCTTCGGTCACCGTGAGCAGCTCGTACAAGCCCATGCGGCCCCGGAAACCCGTCAGGCGGCAATCAACACAGCCCACGGGTTTGTAGGGCCGGTAGCCACCGCTGATCTGCCACGGCTTGACGAGGTCTGCCAGCGTCTCACGCGAGGTCGTATCATCTTTCTCGCGGCAGTTGCTACACAGTGTGCGCACCAGGCGCTGGGCCAGCACACCCAGCAGCGTGGCGTTGATGAGGTATGAGGCAATACCCAGCTCCATCAACCGCGACACGGCCGACGGCGCATCGTTGGTGTGCAGGGTGCTGAAAACCAGATGCCCGGTGAGCGCTGCCTGCACGGCCATTTCGGCGGTTTGCAAATCGCGGATCTCGCCGACCATGATGATGTCCGGGTCCTGCCGCATCAGTGCACGCAAGCCTTCTGAAAAATCGAAATCAAGATGCGGCTGCACCTGCGTCTGATTGAATGACGGCTCGATCATCTCGATCGGGTCTTCTACCGTGCTGACATTGACATCTTCGGTTGCCAGCCGTTTGAGGGTTGAATACAGCGTGGTGGTTTTACCCGAGCCGGTTGGCCCGGTCACCAGAATAATGCCGTAGGGACGCTTGACGAGCTGTTCCCAGCGCGTCGCATCATGTTCTGAAAATCCGAGTGCGTCGAGGTCTTTGACCGTGGTGTCCGGGTCAAAAATACGCATGACCATTTTTTCGCCAAACGCAGTTGGCAGTGTTGACAGGCGCATTTCGATTTCATCACCACGCGGGTTGCGCGTCTTGATGCGGCCGTCCTGCGGCCTGCGCTTTTCAACCACGTCCATGCGGCCCAGCAGCTTGATACGCGCCGTCATAGCGTTGTGTACGGCCATCGGCATCTGGTAGACGAGGTGCAGCTTGCCATCGATGCGAAAACGTATCACGCCCTGCTCGCGCCGGGGCTCCAGGTGGATGTCGCTAGCGCGCTGATCGAAAGCGTATTGCCAGAGCCAGTCCACCACCTGCACCACGCCCTGGTCGTTGGCATCGAGTTGCTTGTTGGTTTTGTTCAGTTCGACCAGTTGTTCAAAACTGGCACCGCCTGAATTGCCGACAGATTTAAGCGCGGCCTTGACAGATTTGGCCAGCGCAAAAAATTCGGCGGTGTATTTGGTGATCTCAAGCGGGTTTGAGACCACCAGCCGCACACTGCGGCGCGACTGGCGCTCGACTTCCGAGACCCAGTCGGTGACAAATGGCTCTGACGTGGCTACCACCACTTCAGTCGGCGTAACCTGCACCGGCAGCACCTTGTGCCGTTCGGCATACACGGCAGACATCATGTCGGCCACCTTGCCGACCTCGACCTTGAGCGGGTCTATGCGCAAATATTTCAGGCTGGCGCGGCCTGCCAGCCATTCGGTCATGGTTTCAATATCCAGCAGTTTGCCGTCCGCCACCCGCGTCATGCTGACGCTGGCCAGCCGCACCAAGGGCTGCTGCGCACTTTGCACCTGGGCGCAACGGGCGATGGTGCGCTGGGCCTCCGCGCTGCTGATAACGCCGTCCTCACTCAACCATTCAACCAGCTTGCGCCAGTCCAACGAACCAACGTGCGCAGGTTTTGCTAGCGGTTTGCGGGACGATGTTGGTTGGTTGGGGGGCATCACTGCACTCATGGCTTCACTTTACCGCATGGATTCATTTTGACCGCATGGTTTTCATGTCACTGGTTTGAAGAGCCGCAACCATTTTTTGGCCGGCAAGCCCCAGCGCGACTCAATATCGGCAGCCCGCAGCAGCAGATCAGAGCGTTCGGGCCTGGTTGGCTCACGCTGGGCCAGCACCACGGTATTACCCTCTCGCGTGGGCCTGAACGCCCATACCGCCTGCGGGCCAAAAACGTCAGCAATCTTTTCAAGCGACTGCTCGTAACTTGAGTCACGGCCAAAAAGATTCACCGTCATCACGCCATCTTCAGCCAGTAAGCCATAGCAATGCGTATAAAAATCGGCGCTGTCCAGCACCGGCGCTGCGGCTTCGTGGTCATAGAGGTCAACGTGCAGCAAATCGACCGTCTCATGGTGCTGCGATTTTTGTATTTCAACTGACGCATCAACCTCGATGACATGCAGGCGTAAGTCATCACGCGGCAACTTGAACCAGACACGGCAGGCCTTGACAACCTGCGGGTTGATTTCAATCGCCGTCGTTTTCATGCGCAGTTTTTTATAGCAAAACTTGGTTAACGCCGCAGACCCCAGGCCAAGCTGCATCGCGTGCTTTTTGTGTACGTCGCTGGCATCCATAAACAGCAGCCCGGCCATCATGCGCTGCACATATTCAAGCTCGATGTCATAGGGCTTGTCCAGCAGCATCGAGCCTTGTATCCAAAGGGTTCCGAGATGCAGATGGCGCACGTCGCCATAGTCGGAGAAGTTGACTTCAGGCAGTTCAACTACCGCATCGCCACTGTCTTTTCTTGCCATCAGGTCAATCCATGTTTGTTGAAAATACCAGTCCACGCAGTCTGGGCAAGGCAGCCAAGGCATTAGCCGTCGTCGCAGCCGCCAATGCATCCATGGAGATGCCGCGCAAGTCGGCCACCACTTGTGCTATGCGCGGCAACTCTGCGGGCTGATTGCGGCCTTGCGTCTGCCCCTGCTCACGCTGCGCTGCGGTGGTGTAAAGCCAGTGCGGCGGAATGTCAGGTGAATCGGTTTCCATCACGATGCTTGCCAGGGGCAGGTCGCAGGCCAGGCGACGCAATTGCAAGGCGGGCTCAAACGTGACCGCGCCGCCAAACCCGAGCTTGAAACCCAACTCAATAAATGCCTCGGCTTGCTGTTGGCTGCCATTGAATGCGTGGGCAATACCTGACCAGCCGTCGGCCGGGTTTATCTCGCGCAAATGCTTCAGTAACTTGTCAGCAGAACGGCGCACATGCAGTATCACTGGCAGGCCGTGCTTGCGCGCAATTTTTAGCTGCTCACGGTAAAAGTGCTCCTGACGCTCGCGCATGGGGCTTTGCATCAGCTCAGGCACAAAGTAATCAAGACCAATCTCACCCACTGCAACCAGGCGTGGGTCTGATTTGCGCAGCGCCAGTTCCGCGTCCAGCGCCTGCAGGTCAGACTCCTGCGCCTGGGGCACGCACATCGGGTGAATGCCCAGCGCGTAACTGTACGAATACTGGTGCGCCAGCTCTCGCACCACCTGAAAATTAGTCACCGCCACCGCCGGAACCACGCAATGCACCACATTGGCGCTGGTCGCTCGCGCGTGCACCGCGTCGTGCGTGCCTTCAAATTCGGCAGCGTCGAGGTGGCAGTGGGTGTCCATCCAAAAACTCATGGCGTGATGGTGACAGAAAAAGCAGGTGCATGGGCTGTGCAAAGCCGCACAAATCGTGATACGTTATGGTCATTCAGACTAACTTGCCAAGGCACCTCTATGCGACGACCTGCCCTTTACAGTAGCGCGCAGCGCGCTGATTCAAAGCCCGGTCCGGAACTTGCCCCGGCAACGGAGGTTGAGGTGAGGCCATCAAGGTTTCAGAGCTTCTCCAAACACCTTAAGCTCAGCAACATCACCCTGCTGTGGTCGGTTGTAGGCCTGCTGGCCTTGTTGCTGGCGGTCAGTTTTTCGATGTCGGTGCGACCGGGCGCTCACAAGCTGACGCAAGAAAATGTCAATGCAGCCGTACTCAAAACATTAGAGACCAGCGTGCTGCCATCGGCACAAGCCAAGGCCTATGAAGCCATCATTCCCTCGGTGGTGCGGGTGGTCAGCATTGGCAAAGACAAGGACGGCAAAGGGGGCGAGCGCGGCGTGGGAACGGGTGTGGTGATTGTTGACAAAGGCATCATCTTGACCAATCTGCATGTGGTGCAAGGGGCAACAACCATCAAGATCACTTTTTCTGATGGCATGGAAACCACGGCGCACATCACAGGCGTGCAGCCCGAGAACGATCTGGCGGTGCTACAAGCTCACAAGATCCCCGACGACATGATTGCCGCCACCATGCGGTCTACCGCCGATTTACAACCGGGCGACAAAGTGATGGCGGTCGGCTTTCCGTTTGGCATTGGGCCATCGGCATCCAGCGGCATCGTGTCTGGCCTGAAGCGCAACTTTCGCTCGCCCGAAGGCCAGCAGATGATGACCAACCTAATCCAGTTCGACGCTGCGGCCAACCCCGGTAATTCGGGCGGCCCGCTGGTGACGATGGACGGCGAGGTGGTCGGTATCGTCACCGCGATTTACAACCCGAACCAGCAACGCAACTTTGTCGGAATTGGCTTTGCAGTGCCGATTGAAAATGCAGCATCGGCTGCCGGAATGCCTCCGTTTTAAAAAAACGGAACCCGAATTAAACAACTCAAAAACCACCATGCAAGAACCCACTCAAGACACAGCCCAGCTCATGGAGCAAATCCTCTACGAAATCAAACGTGTGGTCGTCGGCCAGGACCGCTTTCTGGAGCGCGTCATGGTCGCCATCCTGGCGCAAGGCCATTTGCTGGTTGAAGGCGTGCCCGGCCTGGCCAAAACGCTGACCGTCAAAACACTGGCAGAAACCGTGCGCGGCAACTTCAAGCGCATCCAGTTCACGCCCGACCTGGTGCCAGCCGATCTGGTGGGCACGCGCATTTACAACCAGAAAACTGGCGAGTTCAGCACTTCGCTGGGGCCGGTGTTTACCAATTTGCTGCTGGCCGACGAGATCAACCGCGCACCGGCCAAGGTGCAAAGCGCGCTGCTTGAAGTGATGCAGGAGCGGCAGGTCACGATTGCCGGCGTGACGCACAAGGTGCCCGCACCCTTTCTCGTCATGGCCACACAAAACCCGATTGAAACCGAAGGCACCTACCCGCTACCTGAAGCGCAGGTGGACCGCTTCATGATGAAGGTGCTGGTCGACTACCCGACGGATGAAGAAGAGTTCGTCATCGTGCAGCGCGTCACCGGCCCGGCGGTGGCCGTGTCAAGCGTTGCCACCACCGAACAACTGGCCGCACTGCAAGCTGAATGCAGGCGCGTTTATGTAGACCCTTCGCTGGTGCAGTACGCCGTCAAACTTGTCTCCAGCACACGCAACCCTGACAAGCATGGCATCAAGGATTTGCAGCGCTTCATCACCTTTGGTGCCAGCCCGCGTGCCACTATCAATCTGGTCGAAGGCGCACGGGCTCTAGCCATGCTGCGTGGCCGCAGTTACGCATTGCCAGAAGACATGAGCGACCTGGTACCCGACGTGCTGCGGCACCGGCTGGTGCTGTCATATGAGGCGCTGTCTGAAGGGCTATCGCCCGATGCCATCATCGGCAAAATCATGGCGAAAATTCCAGCTCCTGCCAAGCCACTAGCTCATGAAAAACTTGCAGCCTGACATGCTAAAAGGGCAGAGCAAATTTTCCGACGGGCCGCCCCTAGGAAAATTAGCCCCCGAGGGGCTGGAGCCTGCGGCTCCCAACCTGCTTGAGCAGGTTGGGACAGGCGACAGAGGCGAAGCGTCTCGCGAGCCGCGGCCTGCAAGGCCTCGCGCATCACGCGAAGCGGAAAGCGTGGGGACCATGTTGCGTAAGTTGGAGTGGACGGTGCTGCGCCGCCTCGACGGTCTGCTGCAAGGCGACTACCGCACGCTGCTGCGCGGCACCGGCATGGACCTGGCCGACCTGCGCGAATACCAGCACCATGACGACGTGCGTCACATCGACTGGAACGTCACGGCCCGGCTGGAGCAACCGCATGTGCGGGTGTTTACCGAAGACCGTGAGATGAGCGCCTGGTTTCTGCTGGATCTCAGCCCGTCGATGGACTTCGGCTCGGGCGAGCAGCGCAAGCGCCATGTCTCCGCTGAATTTGTTGCCGTGCTGGCGCGCATGTTGACGCGGCACGGCAACCGCGTCGGTGCCATGCTCTATGGATCGGGCGTTGACACCGTGATACCCGCGCGCGGCGGCAGGCAACATGTTTTGAATCTGCTGCACACGCTACAAGTTCGCCCTGTTGCCCCTCAAGCAGGCACGACACGATTGGGCGATCTGCTAGAGTCCGCAGCCAGACAGGTGCGCAGGCGCTCGACGATTTTTGTGGTGTCTGACTTCATCAGTGAAGCGGGCTGGGAAAAGCCGCTCGGTATGCTGGCGCTCCGGCATGAGGTGGTTGCCGTGCGCCTGCTAGACCCGCTGGAACTACAGTTGCCAGACCTCGGCCTGATACCGATTGTGGATGCCGAGACCGGTGAGCAACTGCTGGTCGATACGCATGATGCGGGTTTTCGCCTTCGCTTTGCCCGCATCGCTGCGCAGCGTGAATCAGATTTGCGGCAATCCCTGGTGCGCGCTGGTGTCGACACGCTGGAGCTATCAACCGACGATGATCTAGTCAATGCGCTGATGCGTTTTACGGATCTGCGCAAGCGCCGCAGCCGGATGTCGCAGGGCGGTGCCATGCCCAACCATTTAAAAACAGCCGCTTAAATAGGTTTTAGAAAAGTTTTAAAAAAGTGCAGCCATGAACTTCTCACAGCTCATACCCAAAACCTTCCCCATGACTTTCATGTGGCCGCAATTTTTGTGGCTGTTGCTGCTGCTGCCACTGCTGGTGCTGCTGTACATCTGGCTGTTGCGGCGCAAGAAAAAAATGGCGCTACGCTACGCCAGCCTGTCCATCGTCCGCGAGGCCATGGGTAAGGGCCAGAGCTTTCGCCGGCACATTCCGCCACTGCTGTTTTTGTGTGCGCTGGCGGCCATGCTGGTCGCGTCGTCACGCCCGTTTGCCGTCATCACCCTGCCCTCACAACGCGAAACCATCATACTGGCGATGGACGTGTCCGGCAGTATGCGCGCCACTGATGTGCTGCCAAACCGCCTGGTGGCTTCGCAAAGCGCAGCCAAGGCTTTTCTGGCTGACCTGCCGCGCAATGTGCGCGTCGGCATCGTCGCTTTTGCCGGTACCGTCGCCGTGGTACAGCCCCCCACGCTTAGCCGTGAAGACCTCGTCACCGCCATCGACAAATTCCAGTTACAGCGCGGCACCGCCATTGGTAACGGTATTGTGGTCTCGCTGGCCGAGCTGTTCCCCGACGCCGGCATCAGCCTGGAGGCGATGCGAAGCGGGCGCGACAAACAGCGCGGCATCTCGCTCGACCAGGCGGCAAACGGCGGTAAGGACGGCAAAGAAAAACCCGCGTTCGTACCGGTTGCGCCTGGCTCCTACACATCAGCCGCCATCATTTTGCTGACCGACGGCCAGCGCACCACAGGCGTTGATTCGCTCGACGCAGCCAAGCTTGCTGCCGACCGCGGCGTGCGCGTCTACACCGTGGGTGTGGGCACGGTGAACGGCGAAACGATTGGTTTTGAAGGCTGGTCCATGCGCGTCAAACTCGACGAAGAAACCCTCAAAGGCATAGCCCGCACCACGCAGGCCGAATACTTTTATGCGGGCACGGCAGGCGACTTGAAGAAGGTCTACGAAACCCTGAGCTCGCGGCTGGCTGTGGAGAAAAAAGAGACAGAAATTTCAAGCCTGCTGGCACTGGTAGCGGCTGCGTTGGCGTTGCTCTCTGCCGGGTTGTCACTGGCTTGGTTTAACCGGATTTTGTAGGGTTATTAGGGTCAGACGCCAATTTCATGACGATGCAAAGCATCGCGCCCGAAGGGCGTGCCAAGGGCACGATGAATTTGGACTCTGACCCCAAAAACCCACTACAGCTACCGCGTCACCTGGTCTGCCGAGGCCGACGAGTACCTCGGCCTATGCGTCGAGTTTCCGTCCTTGAGCTGGCTGGCGACGACGCCCGAAGCCGCGTTGAAAGGAATTCGCCAAGTTGCGGCTGAAGTCGTAGCAGATATGAAGGCGAATTCAGAGTGCGTATCCCTTCACAGTTGCATCGGCTGTTGGCGCTACAAGCGGCGGAGCAGGGCGTCAGTTTGAACCGACTTGCCAGCGCGAAGCTGGCGGGATAACATTCAAATTGGGGGATAGCCTGCTTATTCATAGTGCGTCCACATACGCAGGACACGAACGGTTTTCTCTTTGGTAAAGACTTCGTACACGATACGGTGCTGAATATTGATGCGGCGCGAATAAGCACCGGCAAGATCACCGACCAATTTCTCGAAAGGCGGTGGATTCTGAAATGGATCGTTGGCAAGCACCGCGAGCAGTTCTTGCGCCTTTGGTTTGAGGCCATTTGCAGCAAGTTTCTTTGCATCTTTCATCGCTTGCTTGGCATAAACAATTCCCCAACTCACCACTTAAGCTCTTTCGCACTTTTTGCCAGTGGCTCAGCCATACCTGCCTTTATGGATTCGCGCATACCGGGCACGGCAAGTAGGTACAAGGTTTCTTGAATTGCGCTCCAGTCTTCTGCAGAGAGCAGCACAGCACTGCTGCGCTTCCCAGAAATGATGATTGGTTCATGCGAGACTACCGCCTCATCAATGAGCCGGTACAGATTCGCGCGAGCCTCGCTGGCGGTAAGTGTTTGCATTTTGTGCTCCTTACAAAGAAGTTCTAACGGTACGCTAAAACGTACGCATTGTCAAACCAATATACAGGCACCAAGCGAGGTCGATTTCTGCATTTTCATGTTTCTATCGTTGCGGAGGGGGGTTTTACAGCTTCAATGTTCAAATTGAGGGGCTGGCCGATCACAAGACCTGACCGGAGCCCCGGATATTCCAATTGCCACAGGCCGCAAAGAAACCGCTTATCGGCCAGTCCCGCTCGAATGCCGGGTTAGGCCGTAATGTTTGGTTGTAAGACCTGCCCCGGGCTTTTAATCGCTTCATGCGGCAGGGCCTTCAATGAGCCGGGTACCTTGTTGCCACAGACGGCACAACTACTATTGAGCACAAGATCACCACCATTTACTGCGCCTGTAAAATTGACAATGCTGACAGCGCCACGGCAGTGAGAGCAATAGACGTTGGCGAGAAGTGGTTTTGGATGTTTCCGTCCCCCACGCTGCCCGTTGATCCGCGCAGTGGCGTGGAGCGACGCCACCATTTGTACGAGGACTGTGTGCAGCATGCGCTGAAGAAGGCAATGGCTCAAGCGGGTGTTTGCAAACCCGTGTCAGTTCACACCTTGCGCCACAGCTTTGCCACCCACTTGCTGCAGGCTGGCACCGACATCCGCACCGTGCAAGAGTTGCTGGGCTCACAGCGATGTGAGCACAACCATACAACCAATCACCCCTCAAACAAATTCTCATCCGTGCTGCGCGGCGCAACACCCAAGTGCCGATACGCTGCCAGCGTGGCAATGCGACCGCGTGGGGTGCGCTGCAAATAGCCTTGCTGGATCAAATACGGCTCGATCACGTCTTCAATCGTATCGCGCTCTTCACCTATGCTGGCAGCGATGTTGTCGAGACCGACCGGGCCGCCGTCGAAGC
>Ga0209702_10004242_pt1 | contig 21156 bp, 14 predicted proteins | sample FRY01_FD_187210 | JGI IMG/M metagenome (GOLD analysis project Ga0209702, IMG submission 187210) | Freshwater microbial communities from Lake Fryxell liftoff mats and glacier meltwater in Antarctica - FRY-01 (SPAdes) (version 2) | ecosystem: Environmental > Aquatic > Freshwater > Ice > Glacier... | reverse complement strand
GGTAAGATAAATTCTGAATCTTTGGTTGGTTGTGGGTTTGTAGCCTGTTTCCGTTAAAAGCAAATCCAATTTAAGGTGTGCCATTGCATAACTTGCCATTAGTAATTCAAATCCATTTAGGCGAGGCAATAAATGTGTTTCTACATAATTGCTCCAAATTCCTTTTTGTCCTTCAAATTTTTTGTGAATGTGTTTTACTACTTCGGCTAAAAAAGTTCCTGTGCCTGTTGCTGGGTCAAGTATTTGCACCTTGTGAACTTCTTGTTCAACTTGTTTCCCTTGTACATTAACTTTTATTTTGGTTTTGCTCGTGTCGGCGAGTCCTTGTGGTAAATCAAATTCGGTTTTTAGAATATCATCAACTGCACGAACAATAAAATTTACAACTGGTTGCGGTGTGTACCAAACGCCACGAGCTTTCCGTAATTTCGGGTCGTACTCACTCAAAAATGTTTCATAAAAATGGATGATTGGGTCTTCCATTTTTGTTGACTTTCCGTAATTTTTTAAAATTTCTTCAACATTACACGCCAAAAATATTTCTACCAAACTATCTACAATCCATTTAATACGGTCGTCAAGGTCGGGTCCAGCTATGTAACCAAACAGTTTACGCAAAAACGGATTTGATTTTGGAATTAATTCTGCTGCTTCTTGTCGGCTAAAAGTTGGCAATGTCGGGTCGTGTAAACGAGCCGCAAACATACCGTAAGCAATAGTTTGAGCATACACATCAGCAAAACCTTTAGGCGTAATATCGTGAATAAGTATTTGCTTAAAGGCATTCATTTGATCTTTAAGTGTGCTGTCTTCGTGCTTTTCCTCATCACTTGTCAAAGCCTTTTCAATAACATCAGAAAGAAGACGCGCTTTTCCCGCCATCATTTCTGCTAGTTTTTTTGAACTTTTTATGGTTTGCCCAATGTGGGAGCAAAAGTCCTTTATTAAATTAGTGAAAGCTACAAAGTTGTTAGGCAACGGAACGATAGATCCGTTTTGTATTTCAGCAATTGCAATTTTCGTAATAAAAATTCCGTCAATGTATAAATGGAAATCTAAATAGTCGGTGAAAATTAAGTTGTTTAACGAAGCCTTATAACGGTCGAACTGTTCTTTATTTCCAGTTTTCTTAGCTCCTTCAAGGTCTTTGTCGCCTATATCTTTTGCTTCAATAAAACCTACAGGAATCCCGCCAAGACGGGACAAGTTATCTTTTTTGGTCAGAATATAGTCAGGTGCTCCGCAAGATTGTCTTTTTGGTTCGTTGGTTGCGCTAATTTCAGGCACTAAACTTTCTAAAAGTTGTTGCAGGTCGCCACGAAAAGTATGCTCGGTTGCATTACCAAGTTTGTATCGTTTATTTATGTTATCAATGTATTGGTCTAATGTCATTTATTCTGTTCTCAAATTTTATAGTGCTAAGATAGTTTTTTTCTGTTGGTGTCCCAATAGCTATCGGGCGCAAAAAAATGAGACATTTGGTTTTTCAGTGTTGGCTCAAGTGTCGCTAAAAACCAAATCCCGAAGGGTCGGGACAAGTTGTGCCATTTGTGCGGTCGGCTGTCTTTTTACAATGAGTTCCCAACTACCGTATAACCGTCACAAATCCGTGATATTCTTCTCGACCTGAATAAGCGGGCTTAAAATATACCATATAGGTATAAACTCCATCTTGAACCACTTGACCAGATTTATGGTCAAGTCCATCCCAAGTGACATTAGTTGGTCCAAAAGTGTGAATTATATTGCCCCAGCGATTAAAAATGTATCCTTCCTCAACCATTCCACCTTGGTATATAATCTCAAAAGTATCATTGATTAAATCATTATTGGGAGTGAATACATTTGGTATATATATTACTGCTGGTTCAACAATACAGTTTTGCATAAGTACTTCAATAAAGTGGTCATAATAACATCCGTCTGCCGTTTGCTCTATTTGCGTAAACAAGCCATCGTCAAAAACCCACTGATTAAAAACTAAAACAGAATCAAACTCGCACAAAGTAATTGTTTCAAGTATATCCTCTGCCAACAAAACAATTAAATTGATGATATGCGTGCTATCACATCCACTAACATCAGTATAACCCATTGAAAACTGACCATCAACAGATTCCCAATTTCCAAAAATCAAACTTGAATCACTTGGGCATATAACTCTTGTTTCATTCGTGATTTGTGGATTACAGCCTTCGGTAACTTGCACAGAAATACAATCTTGGTCACCGCATGTTCCTGAACCGATCGAATAACAAAGCTGCCATGTCCCAATTCCTGCAATTTGAGGATTAAAAACACCTGATGCACTTAAACATGCTCCGCAATTTGCTGTCCATGTTCCACCACTATTGACGGCTACTATTTGCTCTGCTAAATCTGTATTCGTAAAAGGACCAGCTGTATTAATACTCGCATCTGCTTGCGCCGCACCTTGAGTAATTGTCACAGTTTCTGAAGTTGTACAGCCATTTGCAGTTGTTACTTCAACAGAATAAGTTCCAGCACAAACATTCGATATACTTGAAGATGTAGCTCCGTTCGACCATAAATAGGTATAAGGAGATTGACCATTTGCAGGAGTTGCTGATGCCGAACCATCGCAGGTGTTTAAACATGTCTCATCTACAGAGCTAACAGTCAAATTAAACGGATTTATACCACATTGCGGATTCATGCTGCCTATCCACGTATTATTGGCAGCATTATTTGGGATTCCTGGTGTTTCATTTACGAATATGTCACCACTGGCCCAATTGGCTTGTAAACTCCAATTATTCGAAATGGTATTAACAAACGAGAAAACTTTTCCTGTAGCCGTTCCACTGAAATAAATTCCTGTCCCGTTGGAATTGTTTCCCCAGCTAACCGAATGATTTGGTATACCTGTTATTATATTTGGCAATTGAAATGAATCATCTGTATTGCTCATTGCTAGTGGATTCCAACTTCCTCCTATTGTCCATGATGGGTCTGGCGGATAAGCTGAATTTGCAGTCGTTGGACTTGCGGTTGTCTTTTCCAATAAATTAGAAGACGAAGGAATTACTAATAAACAATTCCCATCTGTTAAAGAACTATCATCTGAAGGAATTCCTGCATTCGTACTTCCATCATTATAAATCAAAATAATCGTTCCTTGTGGAACACATTGCCAAAATGGAATGTTTGCAAATCTCACCGCTCCTCCAGCTATTCCTGTGCCCGCGCCACTTGCGAAATAACCATTATTATCATCAAAGATAACTCTTCTCAAATCTAAACATGGAACGGGAGTTACACAAGTAGGTGTGCCCGCCACAATAAACTCAACATATTCACTTGTTCCTGAACCTTGTGACACCTCATTTATCATTAATTGCTGAGCAAAAATTGAGTAGGAAATAAATAGAACAGCTAGTAATGAAAGAAATCTAAACATTTGTAACATTCAAACATTCTTTTCGCGATTGGTTTCGATTCAAAACACATAAGTTCAACCTCAAGGATGTCAATCGCAAAATACAGTACAAATGTACACTAAGTAATCAAGCCATTCAAAAAATAAGATTAAGGTTTTATAAATAAATTCTACCACTTAATATGCTCCGAATCAACCTTACCGTTAAAAAAAACACTGGCTTTTTCATTAAATACGAGCGTATTTTCTGATGTTAAGAAATGAAGTGATGAATTCTTCGAACATTCCTTTTCAATTTCCGGATGTCTCGCTAAATAATTGACTAAACTTTCAGCAACAATTTTTCCTTGTGAAATCACAGAAATAGTCGATGGTAAGATCGATTCAAGATACCTTTTTACTAGAGGGTAATGCGTGCAGCCTAAAAGCAGTGTGTCAATTAATGGATCTTTATCCAAAAGACCCTGAACATCCTCTTGAATAAACAGTTTTCCGCCTTCTGAATTATGTCTATTATTCTCAATTATCGGCACCCACATTGGGCAGCTATATTGATTTACGACAAGATCAGGTGAAAATTTTTGCAATTCTAATTGGTAAGAGTTTGATTTAACGGTTCCTTCCGTTGCCAAAATCCCAACATGTTTGCTTTTTGTAAGTGAACCTAAGATCTCTGCACTTGGACGAATAACTCCCAAAACGCGTTTATTGGGAGCAATTTGTGGCAAGTCATTTTGTTGAATTGTTCGCAAGGCTTTTGCAGAGGCAGTATTACACGCGAGAATTACTAACGAACAGCCTCTGTCAAAAAGTTCATTAACGGCTTCTAAGGTGTAATCGTAAACTACATCAAATGATCGCGTTCCATAAGGTGCTCGAGCATTATCACCCAAATACAAATAATCGTATTGTGGTAGACATTTACGAATGTCTGATAGCACCGTTAATCCTCCATATCCAGAATCAAAAATACCAATTGGTCCCATAGAATCAAAACTACAAAAAAAAGGCGACTACTTTCGTAATCGCCTTTCACTATTCATAAAATGAATTATTTCTTCATTGCTTCTGAGTCCATTCTTAACAATTCGATTAGAACTTCAGCTGTGATGTCTGTACCACCTTTAAAATAAAGTGTTACTGATTCATCAATTACATAGTTTAATTTTTTTCTTTCCGAAACGACTTCTACTGCTTTTTGAACACGATCCAAAATTGGTTTGTTCAATTCATTACTATAGATTTGCATTTCTTGTTGAAGAGATTGTTGTCTTTCTTGAAAAGCTTGTTCTTTCTTCATGATTTTTTCCTGCTCAATTTTTTGGATTACAGGAGACATGCTTCCTTGTGTTTGATCATATTTTGCATAAACAACCTCAAGATCTTTCTGCATTTCACTTAATTCTTGCATTCCACCTGCTTCAAACTCTCTTAGTTGAGTGATCGCAGCTTTACGAGATGGAAGAGTATCCAACAACTTTTGTGAATTCACGTGACCAATTTTTGATTGCGCATTTAACGCTCCAGCACTTAAAACGACCAACAAGGCCAACATTAATTTTCTCATTTTTATCTTTTTTTTTTATTATTTATTATTTACCAGTGATTCCCATTTCTTTCAAAACTTCATCGCTGATGTCAAACTTGCTATCGGCATAGACCAAATTACTTTGATTGGCTTTATCGAATACAAAACTGTAATTTCTTTTTGAAGATACTTTCTGCATTGCATCAAATACTTTGTCTTGAATTGGCTTAATTAATTCCTGTCTTTTCTGGAAATAATCACCACTCACCCCAAATCGTAATTTTTGCATTTGCATTGCCTCACTTTCGAGACGTTCAATTTCTTCTTTTCGTTTCAATTTTTCTTCTTCAGGGAGAAGTACTTCTTCACGGGCAAAATTGTCTTTTTTTACTTTAAGGATTTCGTAGCGTTCTTCTATTTCCTTTGTCCAACGTTCTGCTAGTTTATCAAGTTTCTCCTTAGCCTCTGCATACTCTGGCACGTTTGCCATGATGTAATCAGAATCTATATAACCGTACTTCTGGGCGAAGGCAAACGACGTGCCAAACATCACTAGTAATACAAATAAAATCTTTTTCATTCAACTAATTTTTGTTTTCACTTCCAATTACAACAATGCTCCATTTAACTAAGAAATTGAGCAATGTTACATTTAATTCTTCTGCGAAACGACCAAATTAAACATTTTATTGCTTTTGAAGTGAATTAAAGCTCACCTAAATTCATTCCAATAGTAAAGGTTAATTTACCATAATATCCTTTGGTACTTATGCTCTGGTCTGAAGCTCCACCAAATCCACGTGACCAAGAATCCAATTTATCTAAGCCTAAACCATAATCTAAGCCTAACATACCAAACATTGGTAAGAATACTCGAATTCCTATACCTGCAGTTCGCTTTACATTAAACGGATTGAATTGCTTAAAGCTTGGGAACGTATTTCCAGCCTCAGCAAAAGCTAAAGCATAAAAAGTAGCTGATGGATTCAAAGATATTGGGTAACGTAACTCAAGTGTGTATTTCGCGATAATTGGATCTCCAGACTCAGATGAAATTGAATTATCTTCATATCCTCTCAATGCAATAATTTCTCGTCCACCCAATTGATTTACTCCCGTTAAACCACTTCCACCCAATGAATATCGCTCAAATGGGGTAACTCCTTTGGAAGCAGAATAAGCTCCTAAGAATGAAAAGCCTACTCTTGGCATCAAAACTAGTTTTTTATCAGCTGTTAAAGGAAGGAACCACTCTCCAGTTAATTTAATTTTATAATATTCCAAGTATTTATAACGCTGTTGTGCTGAATAGCCTGAATAATCATCTATATTATCAAACAACGAATAAGGAACCGTTGACTTTGCAGTAAATGTAATAGTTGATCCTGTTTGTGGATATATTGGCGCACTTACAGAACTTCTCGATAGCACATACTTCAACGAAATATCATTTGCATATCCATTACTAAATATTCCGAAACGGTTATCATCTACCACATCATAATACTGGTAACCTAATTCATAGTAGGCAGTGAAGTAATCATCTGGCCATTTTTTGCGACGCCCCATACCGATACCTGTACCTGTAATTGAAATACCAGAATACAAATCATTTGAAGGTAGATAACCGTTACCTAGCGCTGTGTGACTCACCCAATATGTCAATGAATTTGGTTTTTTACCACCTAACCATGGCTCAGTAAAAGAAAAGTTATACCCTTGATAAAAACGACCATTTGTTTGTGCACGAATTGATAAACGTTGTCCATCTCCACCAGGAAGTGGAGTCCATGCGCCTTTTTTAAACATGTTTCGAGTTGAGAAATTGTTAAATGTCAATCCTAAGGTTCCAATAATACGACCATTTCCCGTTGGCCCAGCACCACCGTATCCACCAGAAAGCTCAATTTGATCAGACGATTTTTCTTCAACGATGTATTCAATATCAACTGTACCATCAGCTGGATTGGGCATTGGATTTACTTGGAAGGCTTGTTCGTTGAAATAGCCTAATTGCGCCAACTCACGTTGCGTACGAATAATGTCATTTCTGTTAAATAAATCTCCTGGCTTGGTTCTAATTTCTCGGCGAATTACATAATCGTTGGTTTTTGTATTACCTGTAATGAAAATACGTTTTACGCGTGCTTCTTTTCCCTCAATAATTCGCATTTGGTAATTAATTTGGTTGTCTACAACATTCGTTTCAACAGGAATAACTTGGAAGAATAAATAACCTCTGTCCATGTAAAGTGAAGATATATCGCGGCCGTCTTGGCTCATAAACAATCGTTTTTCCAATAATTCCTTATTGTATAAATCTCCTTTCTTTACACCTAAAACTGTGTCAAGGTATGAAGATCTAAATTTCGTGTTACCAATCCAATCAATATCGCCAAAATAATATTTCCCTCCTTCTTCAACATTAATCTTGATCATCAGGTTTTTTGCATCCTTTTGATAAACTGTATCGAAAGTAATATTCGCATCTCTTAATCCAGCGGCGTTGAATTTATTCATCATTGCCAGTTTATCTTTAGCGTATGAGGACTCTGTGAATTTAGATCGTTTGAAAACTCTCCAAGGCGCTTTTTGTTTGGTGTCTTTCATCGCCATTTTCAGTTTCCAATCTTTTACAGATTCATTCCCATTAATTTCGATTTTCTTGATGCCGACATGTTCACCACGTTTAATATTTATCACAAACAATTCAGAATCATTAATTAGTGAGTCAATTTGACGAGTAATATTAACTCCAATATTATAAAATCCCTTTTCTCTGTAATATCCTTTGATTTTACTTTCCGTTTGAAATACTAAGTTTTCCGTAATTGTTTTTCCAGAAAACAAGGTAATCTCTTCGCGCAATTTATCAGCGTCGCGTTTTGTTGCACCAACAAATCTAAATCTTGACAATTTTGGTCGAGGCGTTACTTTTATCGTTAAATAAATAACTCCAGCAACTACCTTCTCTGCATAAATTTCAACATCAGAAAAAAGACCCTCAGCCCATAAATTCTTAATTGCTTTAGAAATTTGTTCTCCTGGAATTGCGATTGTTTGACCTTGGCGTAAACCCGCAATCAACTTTATTGCTTGATGATCATAATTATCTGCCCCTTCAACTCGAATTGGTCCAATCTCATAATCAACAGGAGATTTGTAGTTTATATCAATCCCACCAATTTGACCAACTGCCGCAATAGAAAGGAGTAAATAAAATGCAAGAATGATTCTTTTCAAAAGTAATAGTTTAAGTTAATTGTTCTGACACCTTTCCGAAACGTCGTTCGCGCGATTGGTAATCGAGTACTGCTTTATATAAATCCTCAGCTTTAAAATCAGGCCATAAGACTTCTGTAAAATGAAATTCTGTATAGGCAATCTGCCAAAGTAAAAAATTACTAACTCTACATTCCCCGCTAGTTCTTATTAATAACTCGGGATCTGGAATAGAAAAGGTTGTCAATCTATCACTTATAGCTTGTTCATTTACATCTTGAGAAGTTAATTTTCCATTCTCAAGATCCAACGCAATCTGCTTCATCGCATTTGTTATTTCCCAACGCGCACTATAATTCAAGGCCAAGACCAAGGAAATAGTGCTGTTATTCTTTGTTTTATCAATTGCATCCATCAATTCATTCCGACAAGCTTCAGGCAAACCAACTGTATCACCTATTGTCATCAATCTCACTCCACTTTCCATTAACTCGTCGAGTTCTCCTGCGATTGAACGAACCAACAAATCCATCAAACCATCGACTTCTTCTTTCGGACGATTCCAATTCTCTGTTGAAAAAGCATACATTGTTAAATAATCAACCTTCAGTTCTTTTGCTGCCTTTAAGGTTTCTCGCACGGCTTCCACACCAAAATTATGACCATACAAGCGCTCATGTCCTTGTTTTTTTGCCCAACGCCCATTTCCGTCCATAATTATGGCTATGTGCTTTGGTGATTTTTTTAGGTCTATTTGTGATATGTAACTCATATATCTGAAAAACAGAAAACGAAAATAAATAAAGAATTGTATACAGCCTAATGAATAGTTATGAACCTTAACATACCTTAACAAAAAAGAGGGAAATGGCGTGCCAAATCCCTCTTTTCTAAAGGTTTTAATTATTATTCAGCAAGAACAATGATTTTGTCGTTTAATAATTCAACGACTCCTCCATTGATACTTACATGAATTACTTTCGTGTTTACACTATTCTCTTCAATCAAGTTACTCACTTTTTCAGGTGGCTCATAAGCATTTGTCAAATCAACTTTAACTTTACCTTTTTGCAACGCTGCGATAATAGGTGCGTGACCTCTAAGAACTTGAAATGAACCATCCAAGCCGGGAAGCTGAACTGCGTCAACTTCTCCGCTAAATACTTTCATTTCAGGTGTTATAATTTCCAATTGCATAAACAATCTTTTAAGCTAATGATTAAACTTCAGCAAGCATTTTCTCTCCTGCTTCGATAACATCATTGATATTACCTTTAAGGTTAAATGCTGCTTCTGGATATTTGTCCAATTCACCATCCATGATCATGTTGAATCCTTTGATTGTGTCTTGGATATCAACTAATACTCCTGGAATTCCTGTAAATTGTTCTGCCACGTGAAATGGTTGAGACAAGAAACGCTGAACACGTCTCGCTCTGTGAACGATCATTTTATCATCTTCAGAAAGCTCATCCATACCAAGGATTGCAATAATATCTTGTAATTCTTTGTATCGTTGTAATGTGATTTTCACACGTTCTGCACAGTTATAATGCTCATCACCTAAAATTGACGCTGTAAGGATTCTTGAAGTTGAATCCAATGGATCAACCGCAGGGTAAATACCTAACTCAGCAATCTTACGAGAAAGTACAGTTGTTGCATCTAAGTGAGCAAATGTATTGGCTGGAGCTGGATCGGTAAGGTCATCTGCAGGAACGTAAACCGCTTGAACAGATGTAATTGAACCATTTTTAGTTGAAGTAATTCGCTCTTGCATCGCACCCATTTCAGATGCTAATGTTGGTTGATAACCTACCGCAGAAGGCATACGACCCAACAAGGCAGACACCTCAGAACCTGCTTGAGTAAATCGGAAGATATTATCTACGAAGAAAAGAATGTCTTTTCCTTGTCCATCTCCTTCACCATCACGGTAGTACTCTGCTAAAGTCAAACCTGACAAAGCCACACGAGCACGTGCTCCAGGAGGCTCATTCATTTGACCGAATACGAAAGTAGCTTTTGACTCTTTCAATTCATCCAAATCAATTTTAGAAAGATCCCATCCACCTGCTTCCATAGAATGCATGAATGCATCTCCATATTTTATAATTCCTGATTCCAACATCTCACGAAGAAGGTCATTTCCCTCACGTGTTCGCTCACCAACTCCTGCAAATACAGAAAGCCCACCGTGACCTTTAGCGATATTATTAATCAATTCTTGAATCAATACTGTTTTACCTACACCTGCACCACCAAATAAACCAATCTTACCACCTTTTGCATAAGGCTCAATAAGGTCAATTACTTTAATACCTGTAAATAATACTTCTGTTGCAGTTGATAACTGATCGAACGCTGGAGCTTCTCTGTGGATTGACATCCCACCTTCGTTACTCACTTCGTTGATTCCATCAATTGCCTCTCCAACAACGTTAAACAGACGTCCTTTGATTTTATCTCCAATAGGCATTGTGATTGGGCTTCCAGTTGAAACGGCTGCCATTCCTCGTTGAAAACCATCCGTTGAATCCATAGAAACAGTTCTAACTGAATTTTCTCCAACGTGAGATTGCACTTCTAACACGACGCGTGTTCCATCTGACTTTCTTACTTCCAATGCATCAAAAATGTTTGGAAGAGCTACTCCTTTTTCGAAGCTTACGTCTACTACAGGACCGATAACCTGTGAAATTGTTCCTTTGATATCCGACATTTTGGTGTCCTTTTTAAGCATTAATTACTTTAATAACAGGCGATGCCATTCTTAATTTGGGCGCAAAGATATAGCATTTAATTTAAAGAGTCACCACAAGAATGCGTTTATTTTTGAAAACTTTTTCATGCTTAAATAAAATATACGAATCAAGGTGGTCAACAGAAATTCAAAGGAAAAATAGATTGAAAAGGAATTAATTATGAAGTCCTTCCCCTATGTGTTTCTTCATCATCATTTTAACTGGCAAATAAGAGAAGAGAAGACTCAATCCACAAACTAAAGAAAGAATCAATAATCCATCTTTATAACTCATGGCAATTGGAAATGCTTCACCACCTGAATTTGGCATTGAAAGAATGCCTGAATACACTTGAAAAAAACAAACAGCATAACCTAACATTAATCCAAATAAAATTCCCTTTCCTGAGATAAGTAATCCTTCGTAGAAAAATATTCGGAAAAGGGTCTTTTGATCTGCCCCCATACTAGTGAGCGTTTTTAAATTCTCCTTTTTTTCAACAAAAAGCATTGTTAAAGATGCAATAAGATTAAATGCAGCTAAAATAAAGATGAAAACTAGAATGACAATTACTATTATTTTTTCTGATTTACTCGTTTTATAAATAAGTTCATTTTTTTCATAATTTGTTTTCACCTGAAACGACTTACCTATAGCCTGCTGAATTTGATCCTTCACTTCTTCATTCGTGAAATCAGGCTTTACGTCCACATAAATTGATGTGATGTCCTTTCCGTAATTCAATAATTCTTTAGCTAAATCAATAGAGAGAACAATTCTCTCTGCATTTACTTCACGATTAAAATTCATCCGACCAGCAATTTGAACAAATTGAGACTTAAAAGGATTGCTGCCTAATCTTATTTTAGCATCTCTTTTTGGGGCAAAAATCTGAATTGACTCAAACCCAACTCGATCTGGTATAAATCCGCCCAATTTATCTAAGAGCGAAGCGCCAATTATTCCAAAATCGTCACCTTCCTTTAATATAAATGGAGATCCATCAACCATGTGTTTTGACATGTGAGTCATTACAAGGAAACTGCTATCAATGCCCGTCATCTGAGCGTTAACCCATTTCTTTTCATGTTTCAATACAACGATTTCATCAATTGCCTTTGAATAATTTGCGACACCTTCAATACCAGAAATCCTTTTTAAATCAATCTCATCCTCATCAAATGTCTTACTGTTAGCGGAAACGATTGTAATGTCTGTATCGTATTCAGAATATAATTTTTCAATCATTTGCTCTATACCATTAAAAGCAGAAAGCAAGATTACAAGTGATGCGGTTATTATTGCAATTCCAATTACTGAAATTCGCGTTATACGATTTATAACGTTCTTTCTCCGTTTAGATGAAAGGTATCTTCGCGCTATGTAATAAGAGAAGTTAATGGATTATTTCTTAAGCAACTGTTCGATTGTCGAAGCATATTCCATTGAGTCATCAATGAAAAACTTCAATTCTGGAATTTTATGCATGTTTTTCAATCGTTTACCAACCTCGCCGCGGATTTTACTGCTATGAACGCAAATATTATCTACCACTTCTTGTGGTTTTGGTCCAGCAAAAACACTCAAATAACATCTTGCTAAGGATAAATCCGAAGTTACTCTAACTATAGTTACTGAAACCATAGCGCCGAGACAGATTTCTCTTGCGTTTCGCTGAAAAAACATGGACAATTCTTCGCGAATTACAGCTTCTATACGTTGTTGTCTAATTGAACTCATGCTGCAAAGATACGGCTCATCTGTATAAAATCAGGTAATAAGTTCCTTTTTTTTGACTTTTACACCCTTGAAACCACAAAAAGTAGGAGTTCTTCTTATCTTTGTTCCTCATGAAAGGGATTCTTGAAATTTACCGTTACACATTTACGTATAAGTGGACAGCCATTTTGGTTATTGTATATAACCTCTTATTTGTCTTTTTCAATTTGTTGTCGATGGTCTTATTTATACCATTTCTTCAATTAATATTTCCTGATAAAACAGATAGTTTAATTCTACCAGTTGAGCCAGTTATGGCAAGTGGGATTAAAGGTTTCATAAAATATTGTTCGGAATATTATAGTTACTTCATGGAAACGATGGTTCAACAAGATCCAAAAGAAGCCCTTTTGTTTGTTTGTGTTTCCGTAATGATTGCCTTTTTCTTAAAGAATTTATTTCGTTATGGGGCAATTTGGCATCAATCACAACTAAGAATGGCTGTTGTTCGTGATGTACGCGACAAAATATACAGCAAAGCGATGCAATTACCCCTTTCTTATTATTCTGACGAAAGAAAAGGTGATTTAATGTCAAGAATGCAAAGCGATGTGGGAGAAGTAGAAATCGCAGTGATCAGCATGCTAGAACTTATTTACAGAGAACCAATCGCGATTGCCATCAATGTAGGAGCGTTACTTTATTGGAGTCCTGAATTGACCATTTTTTCATTTGCGCTACTACCATTATCTGCATTTGTTATTTCTAGAATTTCAAAAAGTTTGAAGCGAACGGCAAAACAGGGCCAGGAACAAATGGGTACTTTGTTCTCGACTATTGAAGAAAGTCTGGGTGGAATCCGTATTATCAAAGCTTTTAATGCCGTTCCTCAAATGCTGAATGTTTTTGCGAAAATCAATTTGCGTCATCAACAATTAATTACAAAAGCTTTTCGTAAAAGAGACTTGTCTCCACCTTTAAATGAAACACTTGCTGTACTGGTCATGTTGTGCATTGTTTGGTATGGTGGCAAAATGATACTTGAAAAACAAAATGATAGTTTAACTGGTGAGCAGTTTATTGGTTTTATTTTGGTTTTCTCTCAATTATTAAGACCGATTCAGGGAATTGCTACTTCAATCGCTAACTTGAACAAAGCCAAAGCATCACAAGATCGCATCAACGAAGTACTTGATGCGGATGAAAAAATTTACGAGCAAGAGCATCCGATTCTTTTACCTGATTTTTCAAAATCTATTCGCTACGATAATGTTTCATTCAAGTACAAGGATGAATTTGTGTTAAAAAATATTAACCTGACAATTGCAAAAGGAAAAACAATCGCTTTAGTCGGAGAATCAGGAAGTGGAAAGTCAACATTAGCAGATTTACTTCCTCGTTTTTACGATGTTACGAATGGAGCAATTTACTTTGATAATATTGCCATTACAGAATGTAGTCTTCTTGATCTACGCAATCACATTGGTATTGTTTCCCAGGAATCAATATTATTTAATGCTTCAATCCAAGAAAACATTGCTTTTGGGATGCCAAATGCTACGCTTGATGAAGTCACCGCAGCGGCTAAAATTGCCAATGCTCACGGTTTTATATCTGAAATGGGAGAAGGCTATTCTACGAATATTGGTGAACGTGGGAACAAACTTTCAGGCGGACAAAAACAACGGATTAGTATTGCACGAGCGGTTTTAAAAAATCCACCAATCTTAATTTTAGATGAAGCAACATCCGCATTAGACACAGAATCTGAAAAACTTGTTCAAGAAGCACTTGAAAATCTAATGCGTGAACGCACATCCATAATCATCGCCCACAGATTAAGTACCATACGCAACGCAGATGAAATTATTGTTTTATCGAAAGGGGAAATCAAAGAGCGAGGAACCCATGATCAATTAATAGAAAATAAGGGAATGTATTTCAATCTTTGTTCCATGCAAGGAATTGAGAAATAAGTGTTTATTTAAAACTCATATAATCTTCCGGATCAACTGCACTTTGATTATACCATAATTCGAAATGAAGATGTGGACCAGTACTATTCTCACCAGAATTTCCAGCAATCGAAATAGGATCATTCATTTGTACTCGGCTTCCTGACTTCTTTAATACTGTTTTGTTGTGTTTGTAAACTGAAATATAGCCGTTTGAGTGATCCAGAATAAGAATAAATCCATCCTTTTGTGTATACCCAGAATAAACCACTGTACCTGCTAAGCATGCTAAGATTGTTTTGTCTTTGGGCACGACAATATCGATTCCATTATGGGACTTAATATTAAACTTTTGACTAACAACTCCTTTTGCTGGTGAAGAAAAATATGGGACATTTCGATCTTTTTTTTGTGCTTTTGTCGAACGCAAATCATCCTTCACTTTCTTTGCTAGAAGAATTTCATTTTTAGTTGCTTCAGAATTGAATTCTGACGGCTGAATGTCAATTACATCAGGTAATACAGAGGTACTTGTGTCTTCAGGAACTTCACCATCAATTATTAAACGAATCGTCTGAATGTATTTTTCTTGAGCACTAATTTTCTTCGTTAAATCAATCAATTGATTATGTTGTTCTTCTAGTTTTTTTCGTTCAATTGAAACATCATCCTTGGTGAAATAGCCAGAAAAAGGTCCTTTTAAAATAAAAAATGTAAAGAGTATGCCTATTATCAGTACAAAAATAAAAACAAGGGAAAAAAGTTGAATTCTAGTTGCCTGAAAACTCCATAACTCTTTGAAATTTTCAGGATTAGATGCTGAATATTTCGATTTTAAACGTAATTTCTCTAGTATATTTTGAAGATAACCCATATAAGACAAAACTCCTTAAAAAACTATTCAGATGCAAATAAACTTTTGTAATCTTCGTTAATTATTTATAATTTGTAATGTTTGGTGCAAATATTGTAAACCAAAGCCAACGTAATTTGTTATTTTTACGTCAATACAGTAAGCTTGAGAAAATTAATCTATATATCGTTTTTTATTCTGCCTTCTTTCGTTGGCGCTCAGCTTATTACATCTACTGGACAATCACCTACTGGACTCGTTCAAAATGTCCTTTTAGGACCAGGAGTCACCGTATCTAATGTCAATTACAATGGTAGTCCAACAGCAATTGGTTTTTTCAATGGCGCCTCAACAAATATTGGTATCAACGAAGGAATTGTTATGACAACAGGCACTGTGCTTAATAATGGTTCGGGACCACACGGCACCAACAACGCTGCAGGTTCTGGAATGGACAATAACGTTGGAGGCTCTGGTCTTTTATCTGGTCAAATTGGTGGAGCAACAACACTAAATGCCGCCATATTAGAATTTGATTTTATACCTTACTCTGATACCGTGCGGTTTAGATATGTTTTTGGTTCAGAGGAATACCCTGAATATGCCCCACCTAATAATTCTGGGTTCAATGATATTTTTGGATTTTTTATTTCAGGACCGGGAATTACAGGATTACAAAACATCGCTCAACTTCCAGGAGGAGCCGGTGTAGTTTCAATAAACAATGTTAATGCCATTACCAATTCTGCTTATTTCATTAATAATGGAAATGGAAGCACTGCGCCACAAAATGGTTCAGCAAATTTTATTCAGTATGATGGGTTTACGACTGTTTTGGAAGCAGTAAGTCGTGTTCAATGTGGTCAAACATATCACTTAATATTGGCAATTGCTGATGTTACTGATGGAATTTATGACTCGGGGATTTTTTTACAAGCAAATAGTCTTTCATCTAAAACACCAGTTGATATTACATATACACTTTCTCAACAAACAACATCAGACCCAAGTGTAATGTCAGAAGGCTGTGTTACTGCAGCAGTGCGATTAGAAAGAGGTCAAAATGGCATAAATTTACCTTTAACTATTCCAATTACTGTTTCAGGAACGGCAACTGAGGGAGTTGATTACACAAATATTCCGGCATCTGTCACCTTTGCACCAAACCAAAGTGTTATAGCTTTTCCAATTGTTGCCTTTTCAGATGGTCTTACCGAAGGCATAGAAACCATTGTACTCGAATTCCTTTTAACTGACCCATGTGGTAATCAAACACCTATCGTAATAAATTTGAAAATACAAGATGTAGAACCAGTTGCTGTAATTATAGCTGCGCCAACGGTTGAATGTCCAGGAGATCTAGTACAACTAACAGCAACACCTTCGGGAGGATCACCACCCTATTCATTTCTATGGAATACAGGTGAGACTACTCAATCAATTTCAGTTTTACTGAATAGTACACAAACATTTACAGTATCTGTTACGGATGACTGTCTAGGAGAAACTGCGACTACATCTTCTACTGTCTCTGTCCCAGTTTTTGCTCCTTTGACATTAACTACTTCTGGTGATATCACTGAAATTTGCCCATATATTGTTCATTTAATGAATGCAGTCCCAACTGGTGGTGCAGGAAATTATACTTTTCAATGGAGCACTTTATCAGGGCAAAACTTAGGGACTGCAGCTAGTCAAAGTGTTGCGCCTTCTACGTCAACTACTTATTTGATAACAGTTACAGATAAATGCGGAAATACAGCCAGTGCTCAAATTGTTTATACGATTACTAGTCCACCACTACTAATAACAATGACTCCTGCGGTCGAGGTTTGTCCTGGTGATAGCGTATTAATTGGTGTAACTGCAACTGGTGGTTTCGGACAGTATTTTTACTCATGGCCTTCATTGGGTGCTTCGACGAGCCAAGTCTGGGTAAATCCATTGAGTACAACCAATTATACGGTAATCGTTTCAGATGAATGTCAAACATTCACAGTAAGTGGTTCTACGACAATAACGGTTGTTAAACCAACAGCCAATTTCTTTATAACAAGTCATACTTTATTTGATGATTTACCCATAACCTTCCAAAATGCATCCATCAATGGGGAAAGTTATTATTGGACATTTGGAGACGGTAATAATTCAACCATGGTCCATCCTAACAACACATACGATGAGCCGGGCTTATACTATATTACATTAGTTGCGACAGATGATAAGGGTTGTGTTGATTCCATAACGAAGCCTATCAATATAAAAGAAGCTTTTTACGTTTATGTTCCTAATACATTTACACCTGACGGCTTAAGAGTGAATAACTATTTTAGTGCAAGTTTCTATGGGATCAGATCTGCCAATATAATGATTTTCAATCGCTGGGGCGAAAGCATATTTGTCTCTGATGAATTAAATTTTGCATGGGATGGAACCTTTGATGGCGTTATGGTGCAAGATGGCACTTATAGTTGGAAGATTACTTACACAACCAATTTTGGTTTAGTTGAAACCATTACTGGCCATGTGAATTTGATTCGTTGATTATAATTCATTAAATTTTCAAATCACTCAAATTTTTAAATCTTATCAAATCTACAATGACTTTGTGCGTCCACCGTCTACTGGAACATTGATTCCATTAATATAGCTAGCAGCGGGAGAAGCTAAAAATGCAATTGCAGCAGCGATTTCCTCTGGTTGTGCTATTCTTTTCATTGGAGATTCGGCACCCATCTCAGCGAAAACGTCTTCAACAGTCTCGCCATATTGTTCTGATTTTATTTTTGCAATACTTTGCAAACGAGCAGTATTAGTAGCACCAGGCAAGACATTATTAACAGTTATTCCATATTGTCCTAATTCGGTCGCCAGTGTTTTGCTCCAATTTGCTACAGCTCCTCGAATCGTATTTGATACTCCTAGATTAGGTAATGGTTGTTTAACACTGGTCGAAATTACATTTATAATTCTACCATAACCTTCCTCGATCATTATTGGGTAAATTGCTTGAACTAAAATATGATTACAAATCAAATGTTGATTGAAAGCTAAAAGAAATTCTTCTGGAGCGGCATCCTTAATTGCTCCACCCTTTGGTCCACCAGAGTTATTAATTAGGATATGAATCTTATTTCCTTCTTGGATAAAATTTCCAATCACTTTCTTTAATTCGTTCGGTTGAGAAAAATCAGCAACTAAGTACTTATGCTTTTGATGAGCAGTACTTGGTAATTGATTCAATGTTTCTTTCAAAGATTCTTCATTTCTAGCAATCAAAATAATGTTTGCCCCCAAATGAGCTAATTCCATAGCAGTTGCTTTACCAATTCCTTGTGTACTTCCACAAACGAGAGCAGTTTTACCAGACATTTCCAACTTCATAATCAATTCATTTTTCATAAAAGTAAATTAAAATTAAAAATACTCGACTAAAGACTTAAAATATTCGTTCATGCAAGGCATTTCATCATTTATATATATTGATTGATAAATTGATAAAATAAAAGTTAAATTATTAACTATTAATAGCTTAATTTTACAACCTAAACTTTAAATATTTCAATCATGAATTTAAAATTACTGATTTCTTTTTTATTTGGACTTTTTTCAATAATCGGATATGGTCAAACAACATTGACAACTTCTTTTACTAACAATAATGGAAATAGCACTGTTACTTTAAACTTTCAAAATAACAATGCATTTGATGTTATTATTACTGATGTTGCTTCAATTACAGGTTTAACTGGTGCAAATACCGCTCAGCTTTGGTATAAGCCTGGTGCTATTACAGGACTTCCAGGTGCGATTTCTTTAGCGAATGGCTGGACTCAAGCAGCTTCACAACCTTTCACAGGTGTTGCGAATACAACAACTTCTGTTTCTCAAGCAATGTTGGTTGGAATTAGTCTAACCGTTCCTGCTGGTGCGACATATGGTCTTGCCTTCGGCTGCTCATCACTTCGTTATTCTACTCTTGCGGCTGGAACTTATAACTCACCTGGTGGCGGGTGTGACCTAATATCAGGAACAAATATTTCATATGGTGGTACTGCTATACCAAATGCTCCAACTTTTACACCTCGAGGATTCATTGGTAGTGTGACTTTTATAGCTGCTGTTCCTTGTACAGCCCCTCCAACAGCTGGATCAACAGTTGCTGCAACTAATCCTGTTTGTCCTTCAACAAATAACACCATTTCATTATCTGGTGGTACTGGTGGTACTGGTCAAACTTACCAATGGCAATCTTCTGCTGATGGTGTAACATACGGAGATATTGTTGGTGCAACCAACAGTACTTATAATGCTAATCAAACTGCTGCAACATACTATCAATGTATCGTAACTTGTTCTGCTATGTCATCAACGACTACGCCTGTTTTTGTAACTATGAATGTCTTTTCAAACTGTTACTGTAATTCTATTCCCGGTTTTAATGCTGATGAAGAAATTTATAATGTAACTGTAAATGGTGGTTCAACTAACCCGTTATATGCAAATGCTGCTGGTTGTGCAACTGCTGCTCCTGGTCCTGGCTCACTTTTAGGAAGATATTCTAACTTTAAAACTTTAGCTCCTATTACTTCTGCAGCTCCAGGTCAAACAGTAACTTTCTCTATTGTTCAAGACGAATGTGATGTTGCTCCTTATTATAACAATGGTATTGCTGTATGGATTGATTTCAACCAAAACGGTTTGTTTACTGATCCAGGAGAACAAGTTTTTGTTGAAGCTGTCACTGCAATTGGACCAAGAACTATCAACGGTTCATTTACGATTCCCGGTGCTGCAATAACAGGTAATACTGTAATGCGCATAATTTGCGCTGAAGGTATTTCTGGTGCTGGTTTGACTCCTTGTCTGTCTTATAATTATGGTGAAACAGAAGACCACTTAATCAATATTGCTTGCCCTACTTTAGCTGGTGTAACATCAGTTAACCAAGGAGTTTGTTCTGGAAACGCTGCAACTTTAACTGGTTCTGTTACAAATCCTTTGTCAACAATTTCTTGGTGGGATTCAGCCTCAGGTGGTACACAACTTGGAAGTGGTACATCTTATACAACTCCGCCTTTATTTGCAAACACATCGTATTGGGCGCAAGAAGATTTTTCTGGTTGTCCTTCAAGTGCGCGCACACAAGTGGATGTTACTGTGACATCTGTTGGTGTTACCTTAACTCCAATAAATGTATCATGTAATGGTAATAATAATGGTTCTTTCTCTCAAACAGCAGTTGCTTGTGGAACAGCACCGTTTACTTACTCTTTAGATAATGGGGTGACTTTTGGAGCTATTCCTACGAACCTTGTTGCAGGTACTTATTTTGTAATTGTGCAAGATGCTACAATGTCGCAAAGTGTGCCTTATCAAGTAATTATTACGCAACCAGCACCTCCTGCTAATTTAACGTTAGTTGATGCAAACTACTACACAGCAGATATCTCATGGACAACTACAGGAAATGAAACTTCTTGGGATGTTGAATATGGTCCTGCTGGATTCGTATTAGGAACTGGAACTGTAGTTAACGTTTTCACCAACTTTACTACATTGACAGGCTTAGCGGCTGATACAGATTATCAATTCTATGTTACTGCAGTATGTGGGCCAAACCCAATTGCAGGTGGACCAGCTTCATTCTCAACGAATGCAGGTTTCTTTACGTATGATAATGCTTGTGGACCTGGATTCAATGATATATCTGCTACTGGTGTTGGTCAAGATTT
>Ga0209702_10004240_pt1 | contig 21161 bp, 17 predicted proteins | sample FRY01_FD_187210 | JGI IMG/M metagenome (GOLD analysis project Ga0209702, IMG submission 187210) | Freshwater microbial communities from Lake Fryxell liftoff mats and glacier meltwater in Antarctica - FRY-01 (SPAdes) (version 2) | ecosystem: Environmental > Aquatic > Freshwater > Ice > Glacier... | reverse complement strand
CAAAGCAGAAAAGAGAGAGAGAGAAAGAGAGGTCACCGGCACCAAGTTAATTTAGGAAAGGTGAAAAGGAAGGGTGGGGCGATCTACTCAACACACTACAGGGTGGTAGGGGGTAGGGGGTAGGGGAAGCGAATGAGCTAAAGGGAAAAAGACTATTACAAATATGGTGACTGTAGTGCCCCACCGAGAGGAACGTAAATGAGTTCAGGTCCTATCGCAGCCTGTACTTATAGCCACTCTTCTTTTTAGATAAATCTTACTGGTTTCTCAAATTCAGTGGAAGCTATGAGGCTAGATTGCTCAGGAAAGTTTAAGAAATGAACATTTTTTTTTTTGGAAACTAAAAGATCACTCCGTGATGCTAGGGTTTTTATATCTTGAGACTAAAACACTCACCTATTCTTCTTCCGGGAAAACCTAATCAATACTATCTGTATACCTATGGTGAAAAAATTAAGAAAAAGAGTATATCAGAAAATTTATTATGGATATCTGAGAAGTAGGGTGGAACAACAATACTTTTTTGCGAAGAAGGCAGTATTGACGATACAAAGTCAGTACAGCAGATAGTTATTGACAGTCGACATCTGAAGCACAATTACTTTTGATAAAAGTTAAGTTTTCTTCCCATTGAGGTAAACTGCGTAATTCTAACTGAGCATTATCTTTTAATACTAAGACGACATCGGCAGCGTCACTTCCTATCCGCTTGATATATCTTATTTTTTTAATATCACGGTAAACTATTTCCGCTCGGTTTTTTCCTTGAAACCCGGAGTCAACTGATATTCGACGGTTGGTGATTTTATACGTTACCCAAAATTGCCGAAGAAGAGTAGTAATGAATGGGATAATTCCTATTACGGTTAAGATAGAAAAAAAGGGGATGATTAATTCAACTTTAAAAATTTATTTTTTAAGTTAAATTTTTTACATTTAAAAATTATATAAATTGTCAATTTTTTAGTTTCTTGAGTTAAATTTATTCTATTAAAATAATCCTTCACAAAATACATCATCTATTTTTGATTTTTTCTTGCTTCGTATTGTAATATTTGTTTGGTTCTTGATTTATATAAAATTCTTGAACCACAAAAATTACAAATGATTGGTTCATTATAGGATAATTCAACTATACCACTACATTCGTTACAAAAATATTCCATTGTATCGCATACGACAAGATTCGAACTTGCGCGGGAAATCCCAAGAGATTTTTTTATTTCTAATCTCTCGCCTTTTATGTTATTTAACCACTCGGCCACGTATGCACTTTTCAATAATTGATTTAAATATTTTTAAAATAAAATTTTAAAAATGAATTCATATTGTAAAAATACTGTAATCACAACGTCGATTAAAGCAAGTAAAACGGTTTATTTTGTTTTAAATGATTTAAAAAATATTTTTCCAAACTCAATTTATTTTAAAAGGAAAAATTATAAAATTAGACAAATTGTTTCATACTTAAAAAGACAGGACACAAAAAACTTAATTTTACTGGTTGAAGATTTTGAAAAAACAATTCAATGGTGGCATTTTGATTTAGAAAATAATTTTTTAGTAAAATATAATATTATTTCTATTATTCTAAGGAATAATATTGATAAATGTGGTAAAATTTCCACGCATAAACCTGAATTGTTGTTTGATGAATTTAAAGGTAATGTTAATTGGGTAATTGGTACAATGATGAGAAGATTTTTTGATGGCTTACCTGATTTTAAAGGAAGACAGGTCCTAAGCTTTTATAAAAGAAAGGAATTTATATTTATTCGATACCATAGGTACATTTTCTCCGTGACAGGTAAAGATGTTAAACTTCAAGAATTAGGTCCAAAACTCTCATTGAAATTTGAAAATTTTTTCAAATCAACTATTTTTCTTGATACATTCTTTTAATATTTTAAAAAAATTATTTATATTTGCAAGCTAAGTTTTTCAATCCAATGTTTGTTTCCTTATACAATTCTAAGGTTTCTTATTCTCAAAGGATTTTTTTTAAGGGAAGTTTCTTTTTTAGTTCTTTTAATAATTTTACACAATAACAACGAATTGTTGCATTTTGGTAAAAGAAGTCTTTTGAACTTATGATTATATTTTTTTTGAATCTTTTTTTCAAAAAAAATACAAGCTAAGGTAATATCCTTAGTTTTTATGTTCAAGCATCCACGATAATTTGATAACGTTTTGGCAATAAACAAAATATTCCAAAAAAATGCTAAAAATGTTAAATTTCAAAAAGACAACGATGATTTTTGTGTGAATTACTTACTGTATATTAAATGAAGTAGCATAACAGGTATTCTTTCATCAAAATATTGGATTTTTTTATTTTTCAATAATCTTAATACAATAAGTAAATCTTTTGGAGTTAATGATTTCATAAACAAAAAAGATTTACTAGTTTATTTTTAATTTTTTTATGATATGTTTATTTTATTGTTAATTTTTTATTATACGTTTTGCACAAAAATAAATCCACTACACCTGTTCCAACGGGAGCAAGGTTTCCAACCATAATATTTGCTGAAACTCCTTTTAAATCATCACAAGTTCCAAAGGCAGCAGATTGATATAGAATATCTACAGTCTCTTCAAACGTGCATCTTGCAATAGGGCTCACATCCATTTTATTAAACCCGTGTCTAGTTATGCTCATTAATTTTCCTTTGTGAGTCATAATATCTACTAATAATGCTAAATGTCGGAAATTTACGTAACTTCCGTCAAATGACATAAGATTTTTTAGCTCCTGGAGAAGAATTTTTCTTGTTGCTTCAATTCCTAAAATTTTACAAATTTCTATTATATCATTAGATAGTGTTCTTCTAAAATCTATACCATTATAGTTTAGAATATATTTTAGGTTCGTTCCCTCGGTATCTAAAATAAACTCCTCAAATTTTTTAACAATTCCTTCGTTATCAGAGATAATTCCTTTCACTTCTGATCTTCTTACATATATTCTTTTTAAATCAACTGTACCAAAATCTTTTATATTCATATTTAATATATAATGATTCATCCTGTTTAAAAATCTTCTTTCAAAGGAAGGAAGTTTTTTTAGGGTGTTAGTAGGTATTCTAGGCCAAATTATTCTAAAGCGAAGATAAATATTCTCAGAATTTTCATTAGAACTTGTAATAAAAAGTGGTAATGGTTTAGACTTTCTGGTTATTTTCTCTATCAACTGACACCCAGATAACTTTTTATCTACAAATTCATCGCTCTGAAGATTCATTTTGAATAACCAAGGACCATAATTTGCTGAACAACTCTGTTCATCTGGAATTTCAAAATGTGTTTCTAGGGAAGATCGGTCTTTTACTAAAATTGTCTTAAATGGATCTGGATCATATAAATACTGTTCATCTTTAAGAATACTTTTAAGGCTATTATATTCCAAGGCTTGCTGAAGTCTTTTTACCCTTCTAGGAGAAGATGAACATTGTCGCAGAAGATAGATAGTTAGAGAAGGAGTTTTAGAATTTTTGAATACATTAATAATTTCTTTTAATCTTGGTACTCCTAAAGTTACATTTTTTGCCGAAACTCCTGCATAATGAAAGGTGTTTAAAGTCATTTGGGTTGCTGGTTGCCCAATTGATTGAGCTGCAATAGTACCCACCATTTCACCGGGTGGTGCTATAGCCTTTCTAAACTGTATACAAATTTCATTTAAAACCCATAAAAAAGCTTCTCTAGATAGATTATAGTGTAAACTAATGTTTTTAAAAGCGAGCGAGGATCTTATGTGAATTCTCAATAAGGAGTTAACATTTTCTTTTATTTCACACTTAGGACACTTACAGGCTATGGTACAACTTAAATGTCTTTCGGGCCAGATAGAATCTAAGCAATAGTTTTCTATTTTCTTTATTGCACTGATTACTTCACTTGGTTTGTGTTTTGATTGATCTGGATCAAATGAAAACAAATTACACGCGTTCCACAAAATTCTTTCGATATTTATTGGTAAAGGAATACTGATTTCACCAGTGTCAATCAAAAATTCTCTTAAATCTTCTCTATCCTTTACGAGTTGAGAAAATTCTTTAGCTAGACAATTCTCCTCGTGTTCAAAATTTTGTTTTTCTTTAGCATTGAGAAATGTAAAACCATCTTTATCTAGAGTTGTACAAGGAGAACGAGAATTAATTCTATAGGTTATACACATTTCTCTATCAGACATTTTTGCTAGTTTTAAATCTTGATTTTCTAAAAATGCTGCATCCATTCCATCTTCTCCGTAAAAAAATTGCAATATTCCGAATTGACCATTTCTGACCGTGAGATCATACGCAATAGAAATATCTTCCATTGCTTTACTTAATCTTCGCTGTATATATCCCGTTTCAGAAGTTTTAATTGCTGTATCGATTAAACCTTCTCTTCCTCCCATAGAATGGAAAAAAAATTCGTGGGGATTTAACCCTGATATGTAAGAATTTTCTACAAAACCTCTAGTTTCTGGTTTAGTGTTAAATTTTTTAAAATGAGGGAGTGATCTTCCTTTGAAATTAAGAGGAATCCGATTTCCCTCAACATTTTGTTGTCCAACACACGCTATAATTTGAGATATATTTATAAAACTACCTTTTGACCCACAGTCGACCATTATTTTTAAATTATTTGTATCGCGTAAATTTTTTTGAGCGTCTGAACCAGCCATGTCTCGTGCACTATTCAAAAGTTTATTGATTTGATTTTCAAATGTTTCTTTTATAATCTTACTTGATGAATTTTCTTCAAAGTTTACTAAATCTTTCTTAGCAACTTGCTCTGCTTTTTTTTTAGCACCTTTAATTATGTCATATACCTTTTTTTTAATTTCAAAGTTGGAAATAACATCACCAATACCAACAGAAAATCCATTAGTCAACAACCAATTATTTACAATTAGTTGAAACTGAGAAATAAATCGTGTTGTTTCTTTAGGTCCATGTTCTCTCCAAGATACATGGATAATACTTCCACTAGAAGCACCGATTGTCCTTTTATCAATAATCCCAGACAATAATTCTCCATTTATAATAATTATTCGAGTGTCGTTCGATGAAATATTTGACCTATCTTCTTCAGAATGACTTAAAGAAACTCTTGATATGTTAATTTTAGGAATTATTAAGGAAATCAATTGTTTTCCTGTCCATAGTGGTACTGGTTTTATTATTGCTGGAATTGGAAGAATTGTTTTAAAATTTTCAATTTGTGCAGATAAAAGCATGAACTCTGATTTGTTAAGGAAGGAGTCTCTTTTAGTTAACAAAAAACCACCCAATAATGAATCTTGGACTATTCCAATAACAGGTTTATTACCTTGTTGAGAAACAATACAATGAGGGACTAATAATAAATTGATTAACTCTGCCTTAGCTTCGACTGTTTGAGGTAGATGAAGATTCATCTCATCACCATCAAAATCTGCGTTATAGGGGCTTGTTGCAGATAAATTCAAACGAAATGTTGAATAGTGCATGATTCTTACAACATGTCCCATCATAGACATTTTATGGAGTGAAGGCTGACGATTAAATAAAATAACATCCCCATCCTGTAAATGACGTTCAATTTGATAGCCTGGTTCGATATTAACTAGTGAAGTTTTTTTAATATACCTCAAATCAATTCTACTTCCATCATTTCGAATTAGATATTTTGCTCCAGGGTGACAATTAGGACCATTGTCGATAATTTTTCTAGAAAGTTCAATATTAAAATCTGTAACAATTTCAGGATAGGTGAGATTTAGAGCGATACTCCATGGAACCCCGATTTCTTCTAAACTTATATTTGGATCAGGGGTAATCACTGTTCGTGCTGAAAAATCAACTCTCTTTCCCATTAGATTTCCTCTTACTCTACCTTCTTTCCCCTGTAGTCTTTGTTTTAATGATTTAATAGGTCTACCACTTTTTTGCAGAGATTTTGCCAAACTTGGAACATTATTATTCATATAAGTTCCTATGTGATATTGGAGTAAATTTATTTCTGCATTGATTATTGTAATAGGCGCACATGAAATTATAAGATGTCCCAAGGATTTATTGGTCCTTAATATATCTCCAAGTTTGAAAGTTAGATCGTCTTCAGCTCGAGTATTAACATCGAACATAACAGAAGGGCGAACGGTAGGTGGGGGTATAGGCAAAACACTAATAATCATCCAATCAGGTCTTGCCAATTTTGGATTTAACCCTATCAATTTACAATCAACATCCGACATATTTTTAAGAATTTCATGAACTCGTTCGGCGGTTAAAACTCTCATTGGTTCGCTCGTTAGTTTATCATCAAATTTCGCAATAATACACCAACCATCTCTAAGATATTTTGGTTGTAAAGATACATTGCTATGAATAAAATCATCTTCTGAAGATTTTTTTAGTTTTTTAACTCTTGCTAAACTACAAGCGTATGTACATAGTTTTGAAATGACTCCCAACCGTTGCCTGGGATTTTTTAATTTTAAAACATTTTTAATTCGCCTCGAATAAGGATTTAAGACCAATTTTGAATTAGTATGATCAATACATCTTAGTATCAAAAGGATAAAATCCATATAACCTTCATGAAATACAGGTTTATTTAAATCTAAGTGCCCAAAATACCCCGGGCATTCTATGTATGATGAAAAATCAGTAGTACAAAAGAGCTCTCGATCAATAGCACCAAGTTTTGAGTCCATAAGTCCTCCAGATTTAGGTAGGTTATTTTCAAATGTTAGATCTGATTCTATACAAACAACTGATAACCTTCTTATCTCTTCAGGTGATAAAATTCCAAATTGGATTGTTTTGATTTTTTTTTCTTCTATATCTTCGAATTTCATATATTTTTAAACTAGGACTATTTAATTTTTATATCACGCTAAAATAAAATTAATTTATAAATATGAATAAAGTTTCAAAATTTAAAAAAAGTCAAGCTGTAAAACCATTTGATTTACTTATCGTTTCCAAAAGAGAGATTTTTTCTGGTAATGAATACTTTAAAAATTACGATAAACCAAATAAAGAAAATAGGAGGATTTCTTCTGAAGTTAAAAAAGTATTTATTTCTTGTCAAATAATAATCTTTGTATTAGATGTACGAAATCCTCTCGGAACGTGGCCATCATTTCTAAACCATAAGAATAAGTACAAATCAAAAAAAGTTTTAATTATATTAAATAAATGTGATTTAGTTCCGTTTTGGGTTCTAGAAAAGTGGATAAAAATTTTTTCTAGAAATTTTTTAGTGTTGGGTTTTTTTTGCAAAAGAAAAAACGAAAATGGAAGAAAAAAAATCCTTTGTATTTTAAAACAAATTAAAAAAAAATTTTTTTTGGAGAAAAAAAAGATTTTTATTGGAATAATAGGATACCCAAACGTTGGGAAATCTTCTTTTATAAATATTTTAATTGGGAGAAATTGTTTAAAAGCAAGTTGTATTCCAGGACAAACTAAAGTTTGGCAGTTTGTTAAGTTGTGGAAGGATATTTTTTTAATAGATTCACCCGGTATTTTGACAAATGAAAATCTTTCGAAAGATTTGCACATCCTTAAAGGAACTACACGTGCTGAAAAATTAATAACTTTTGATAGCAAAGTTATATTAACTATAGTGAAAATGATTGGAACAAGAAAAACAAACAGTTTGAAATTTTTAGATAAAAATAAATCAACAAATGATCATTTTTTATATTCTGATTGCTCTCTTGGGAAAGGAGGTAAAAAAAACGATTTAGTTTCCAAAAATAAAACAATCAAATCTTTTATTACAGGAACATTACCCTGGTATTCTCCAATTCCGACCTCAACTTTTGATATATTTAATCAATTAAAAATAATATACTGGAAAAAGATAATTCCATATGTCTAACCTGTCTAGCTCAGTGGTAGAGCGACAGACTCTTAATCTGTTGGTCGTGGGTTCGAGTCCCACGATGGGTATAGGTAAATTTGATCGATATATACATTTTAATACATTTATAATGTTACATTCAGAATTTTTACCTCGTCGGTTTTCCCTACAATTTTGTCCAATCAAAAAAAAAAAATTCAATAATCTTTTAAAATGGGTTAACCTTGAAAAAAACAACAAAAAAAATGATGATTTAAATTTTGAATTTCTTCTTAAGCTCAATAATTTGAATTTATTTAAAAAGGTTCAAATAATAATTCCATTTCAAGAAAGAATAAAAGAAAATTTTTTTTACATCGTTTTACCGAATGAATACCGAAAATTCAAAGAGCAATTGGTAGGTTTTTTAAGTTTAAAAAGTATAAACAAAGTAACAAATATAGCCAAATTTTTAACTAAAATTAAAAAAGAATCTGCTATGAAACTTACACTAATTAATAATAAATCAATTTTAATAGATGAAAGATTGAAAGAAATAGAAAAAGAAACTATTTGTTTAATTTTAAAAAAAAAAAAAACTAATTTTTTAAAAATTAATTTAAAAAATAAAATTTCAAATGAAATAATTAAAGTTTTATCAAAAAATAGACAGATATTTAAAAATTATACCAATTTTATCATGAAAATTTCAAAAAATTTTTGTTTGAAAAGTTTACAAAAAAATATCTTTAACTTAATAGGAGGTATATTTGAAAAAATATATTTGGGTCCTAACTTAATTTCCAAAATTTCTCTAAAAACACAATTATTGCCGAATTTATATATTTATTTAAAAAAATGACTAAACTAATTATATTTGAAGATAAACTATATGATATTTTCATGGTTTCAATACTCATTTAAATATTAAGAGTAAAATTTATTTTTAATAAAAAAAACCTACATTATATTTTTGATTCAGATTTAAGAATCTTAAACCAAATACTTCCCTATTATTAAAAAAAACTTTCAATAACAGTTCTTTTTTATTCGAATATAAATGTAAATAATAATAACTCAATGTAGTTTGGAAAAATTTATATAAGTTTTTTAAATATTTTAAAAATTTAAATTTAATATTTCATGAAATTCTGGAAATTTTCAATCTTAAAAACTAATTGTTATTACAAAACCGGAATTCTATCAAATGGAATTACATTTGAGAAAATAATTGCTTTTCAAATATTTAATGATCTTTGCGTTTCGAGAAAATGGAGAAAACTAAAAATTTTTAAAAATGATAATAAAAATATGGAATTTTTAATTATTGGAATAATTCCAGCTCATAGCGAGCATATGGAAATAGTTGAGCTATTTATTCCAATACCTATAGCAGGCTCTATAGTACAATCGAAATTCCTATGTGATTTTAGTCAAATTAAAATTTTAAATTTTTTTGTCAACTCTTTACATACAATTAATTTTGGATTTATCGATTGGGATAGTACAATATCTTATTATAGAATCTGTGAAGGAATTAAAAAAACGACAGGGCCATTTTTATGATTAAAAAATTTTCTCATCAAGTTTAATAAGATTTCAGCACGACAGATCCATATATACCACAACTTATAATCATTTTTTTGGTAGCGTTATACAAAACGTCTCTTATGGGGCCAACATGATCATTAAATTGAGAAACTATTTTTCCATTCTTTGGTACTCTAACATAAGTTTTCCCCAATAGATCACCATTTAAGATAAATTTCTCTTCCTTGTCTAAATTTAATTTTAATGAAATTTTTCCTGTAGAGCCAGACTTCTTCACATTTTTCGGAAAAATCTTAAAATGTTTATAATCTTTTTTTAATCGAGCATGTATTCTATGAAGTTTATAGTCCGAATCCAAAAAAAATATAAAGTCTGTAATTTTTGAAACACATAGGGATGTAATATAATTATTAGAATTTTTTAAAATTTTCGAGTGTTTTAAAAAAATATGTTTCATCCTTAAATCCCATATATATAGGGAATTGGTAACACCATAAGTTAAAATTAAATTTTGATTATTTAAAAATTTACACCCTAGTAAATTATATCCATGTTTGATTTTTTCAATAGATTCTTTAGTTCTTATATCCCAGAGTCTAAGATCACCATCTTCACTTGTTGAAGAAATACAATTTTCCAAAATATCCATTTCAGTTACAGGCCCATAATGTCCAATAAAAGTTTTTATTACTTTTTGTTTATAAATATCCCATAGTTTAAGTTTGGAGTCTCTAGAACATGAGACTAATTTTTCATTTATAGTGGCAATTTTTGTTATTTCTAGTTCATGTAATTTCAGAGATTTCAGAGATTTATAGTTTTTTTTATAGCAAAGCATCCTTAAATTTCCTAAGGAATCACCAAAAAAAACTATTTTCCCCTCATCTGATAAAGAGCAGCTAGATATTTCCGTGTGTTTAAAATTAAACTTAATTGATACCATTTCTAGAAAATTAATTAGTGTATATTATAAATAAGTATTTTAAACCAATATTTTATTCTATTATCATATGGATACTGACATTTCATCTATCGAAAAATTTTTTGTAAATCTTTTTGATTTTAAAAAAAAATTAAACCAGAAACAGTGTAATGAAATTACAAAAATAAAAAAAGAAAAAGATTCCGACTTCGGATTAAAGGATAAAAACAAATGGAATTTGAAATTAGATAAATTCTCAATTGAAAAAGAACAAGCGTTGCAGATTGCAAAATGTACACAAATATTAAGTACCGAATATAATAATTTAAAGGTTATTGTTCATATAAAACATACTGGAAAGTTTTTAGTTAATTTAGGTGATAGAGTTTCCCCCACAGATTTAAATGCAGGTGTAAGAGTGGGAATAGATAGATCCAAATATCAAATTCAAATGACTCTTCCCGGAAAAATTGACCCTCAAGTCTCAATGATGGCTGTTGAAGAAAAACCAAACATGACATATTCAGATATAGGTGGATGTAAAGAACAGATTTTAGAAATTAGAGAAATTGTAGAATATCCTCTGTTATATCCTAAACGTTATTCTAGTATGGGAATTGATCCACCTAAGGGAGCAATGTTATTTGGTCCACCTGGAACTGGAAAAACACTTGTTGCACGAGCTGTTGCGAATCGAACTGATGCGTGCTTTATTAGAGTCATCTGTTCCGAACTTGTTCAAAAATATATAGGTGAGGGGGCAAGGATGGTTCGAGAGTTATTTGGTTTGGCACGAAGGAAAAACGCTTGTATAATTTTTTTTGATGAATTAGATGCAATTGGTGGAACACGGTTCGATGATGGAATTGGTGGAGATAATGAAGTGCAAAGAACAATGTTGGAAATTGTTAATCAACTAGATGGTTTCGAGCCTCGTGGAAATATTAAAATTTTAATGGCAACAAATCGCCCAGATACAATTGACCCAGCTCTGATGAGACCAGGGCGATTAGATCGAAAGATTGAATTTGGTTTGCCCGAATTAGACGGAAGGGTACGAATATTAAAAATTCACTCCAAAAGGATGAAATACGATGAATGTTTAAGATTTGAACTTCTCGCAAGACTCTGTAATAATTGTACTGGAGCTGATTTACGTAGTATTTGCACAGAAGCAGGAATGTTTGCTATTAGACGAAATAATAATTATGTTACAGAAGAGGATTTTCTTTGTGCAATCAATAAAGTTGTAAAAATATATTCAAGATTTAACGCTACACCTAAATATTTAATCTATAACTAATATTTTCTAGTAAATTTAATACAAATGGTAAATTAAATTACCACCATTGTAATTATATAAATGGGGCGTGTAAATGTGTTAGCCGATGCTTTAAAAAAAATTTCAAATGCAGAGAGAATTGGAAAAAAGGACGTATTAGTGAGACCTTCTTCTGATATAGTAATAAAATTTTTAAAGGTAATGCAAGAAAACGGTTATATTCAAGATTTTGCAAAAATCGAAGATCATAGATCAGGTAAACTAATTGTTAAACTTAATGGTCGTTTGAATAAATGTAGAGCAATGTCTCCTCGCTATAATTTAAAGGTTGCAAATCTAGAAACTTGGGTAGCCAACCTATTACCATCTAGAAAATTTGGAATTATTGTGCTTACGACTTCACTAGGTATCCTGGATCACAAGGAAGCAATAAAAAAAAAAACAGGTGGCAAGATTTTAGGATTTTTTTATTAAATAACTATTGTATAAAATAAAGTTTAAATAATTATTTTATTCAAATATGATTTCGGATTATCCTATTTGTGTTCGATATCCAATGTCTTTACTATCTGTCATCATCGAACAAGATATTTTAGCAATAATTTTTTTGAGAAATAATAAAAAAATTATTGCTAATATAAGAGCTTTTGATAAACATTTTAACTTAATATTAGACAACATAAGAGAATTATGGAATCAAAACAACAATAAAGGAATTTTACAATTTAAAGAACGTCATATTGGAAAAATGATATTGCGCGGAGATTCTATAATTTTGATCATGCCTTTATAATTCTTTTGAGGTTTCTCAGCTTATATTTTTTTATTTAGTTTGATAGATGAATCTAAAATCACCCAATTTACCAGAAGATACTCTCAGGATTATTGTAAGAGCATTCTTTTCTGATCTTCATATAATAATAGTGGATCTCATTCTACGAGATAAATATATAACTGAGTATTCAATTTCTACTGAATTGAAATTAAGTATTGACAGAACTAGATTGGTTACAAATAATCTTATTAACGAAAAGCTCATTAATTTTGAAGAAAGATTATTCAAAAATTTAAATTCAAAAATTAGACTTAATAAAATTATATTTCAAAAAGGATTTAAATTAAGGTATTTATACTTTGATAAAATATCATTTGTTTATACCATGAAAAAAAAATTTAGAATTGTTGTTTCTAGATGTTTAAGAGAAAACAAAAACGATTCAAATTCATTTTTACTATGTCCAAGAAGGATTTGTAATAAGATCTATGAAATGAAAGAAACAAAAAAGCTTTCTGTAGATAATGAAAAAGGAGGGTTTGTATGTACAAATATTCTTAAATTTAATATTATATGCGGGTCAAAACTAATTAATGGAGAAAAGGGGATCTCAACAAAAATTAATAATCTTAAAATTATCAAAACACTAGCTGAATCTATGGATTTTTCAAATTACACACAAATAGGGATTTAAATAAAATAAAAAAATTCTTAAAATTTCAAATTTTTGATTAGAATTAATTTGATGATCAATGAAAATTATAATTCTATAATTGATTTTAAAACAAAAATTTAGTGTAAAATAATAACTTGTATAATAAATTTATGTATTTATTTATTTTTCATTTATATATTAACTTTTTTTTTAAGATTGTGAAAAAATCTTTCCAATTACGGTTGAATTTAAAACTTTTACTACCCTTATACATTCAAAGATTTATTTTTTATCAAATAGATTTTCAGTCAGTTAAAAATATCAAGAAGGAAAAACTAAGGAAGATTAATACAATGTGGATATATTTAATAAGTGAATTGGATAAAAAAAAAAAATTCATTGAAGAATGCAGGGGGGGGAATTTACAAGAAAAAAATATCATCAATCATAAAAGTTATGTAAAAAAAAAGTTTTTAATTTTGAAAAAATATAAAAAATTTTATAGACAATATTTAAGAACATCCCTGATTATTACAAACAACTTATTTATTTGTAAGTTTCTTGAAACACAAAAAGGAGCTATCCCGGGTATTTTTAACATTATATTATTTAAAAATATTTACTATTATTTATTTGAAATAAAATTTTTAAAAAATAAGAAAATAGTATACTTTAAACAAAAAATTATAAGTAGAAAATACTCGGTATCTCGAGCTTTCTTACTTTTAAAAAAAAATTGCAATATCTATTGAGGGACAATGGAAATCTAAATATGTTAAAAATATTTTATATCTACAATGCCGCAATAGTTCAGTGGCTAGAATATCACGTTGTGGCCGTGAAGACCCTGGTTCGATTCTAGGTTGTGGCATTTTAAATTAATGGGAAATCTAAAAAATAGATATATTTCAAAAATTTATAAAAGTTTTTCGGGGATAAATGAGAATAGACTCTCCCATGAAATTAGTCTTCGATCTATAAATGTACAAAAAAATTCTTTGAGCAATGAAATTAACAATGAATCTTTTTATGCCAAAATTTGCTTAAGAGAGATTTCAGAATTTAATAGAACTATTTCAAAATGGAAAATTGTAAACAATTATCCATTGATAATAAAAGGGTTTAAATCTAAAAATTATATTACAAAACAAAAAAATAATTTAAAAAAAATAATATTTCGAAAATCTTAACTAATTCGAAAGAATAAAAAATTTTCCTTATTATAATGGGTTAAATCTTTTTTAAAAAAAACAACAATAGTTTGACAATTAGGCTTTCGTTAAATTAAAAATCAATAAATATCAAAACAAAGCTAATTTCAATTCTGAAGATCAAGAATATTATACATTTATTAATACATTTTTTTGACGCTTTGATATTCTTATTTGGATTTTAGAATTTTTATACCATAAACCTTTTTGGTATTTGTTATCAATATTACATTTCTAAACTATTTATTACTCAAAAATCTGGGGGAATTACTGGACTTTTAAAAGAAAAAACAAGATTGCAATTCCCCAATATAATTTCTGTAAAAAAAAGTTTTTTTCCGGGTTCTTTTGAATTCGCAATATTTTTCGTCTTATTAAAATGTTTCCCCTAATTTTGTTTATAATATTAAGGGATTGGAAAAACGTCAAATGATTCCTTTTTACAAAATTTGTTAAAGGTTTCTTAAAAGCATTTTTCGCATAGTTAAAACTTTTTCTAATTATTAAAGATAAATTTGGATAAAAGAATTTAAGTTTTTTTCTTTTAACTATCGTTTTATCTTCTTTTTTTTCCTTCCATTTAAGTATTGAACTAATAGATCTGTTAAATAAAATTTTTTTCTTTACCAAGTGTAAACACATTAAATAATTTAAATTATTTAATAAAAAAAAAAAACATATTAATTGATTTTTTTATAATAATATTTTTAATTCTAATGATTTCAAAAATAAGCTATGTTTATTTTAATGAGTTATGGTTTCAAATTGGTGAACTAATTCAAGAGTTGATAATGGTTGTTAAGAGTTGTTTTTTCATTGATGATGATGATTTCCATACAATCTGGGATGTGTATGGGAGAAATCTTTTTAATTTTTTCAATCATTTTACATCAAATGAAAGAGAAATTTTACCAAAAGCATTATCATTAATTTTTCCTATTTTGATTAGTAGATTTCAATATTCATTTAATGAGGACAAACTACTTTTTTTAGAAAACGAAATTCTTAAAAGTATGAACGCCCTTAGGAATAATTTGACTAGAGTTTTATTTTTTCGTGAAATATATCCAATCTATTTTTTTCTAAATAACAAGAATCTCATTTTAAATTGTCAATTTCACAAAGTACTTTTTAAAAATCTTTTTTTATCTGAAACATTGAAAAAATTTATATGTTCTATCTCTCAGAATTATTTAAATATACTAAAGGATTCTAAAATAAGTCAAAATAATAAGTCAACAAATATCAAAAAAATATCAAAAAATAGATTGAGTTTAAATAAAATCTTTGTTTCAAGACACAAAATTATTCACAATCATAAAGGTCTTTATATTTCAAAACAACTTAAAGTTTTGAATTTTTTAATAGGAAGTAAAGTTACAAAAAATAAGTTTCTGACTTTTCCTAAAATCCACTATTTTTCGCCAAAATTTTTAAAAAAGGACAAAGAATATTGGTTTTTTGAATACGTTTATAGGAACTTAAAATATAGTCAATTAAAATATAGATTTTTCTTAAACTCAATTAAACAAAAAAATCTTCATTCAAAAAAATTACACCCCTTGAATTTTTTTTATTGTGAATTTTTTCAAAATTTTACAAAATTTTCCCAAAATTTAAAGGTAAGATGGTCAAAGATCAGTAAAAACTTAAATGGTGACAAATTTTTTACTGAAAAATTATTACGATATATTTTGGTAAATTTAGATAGTATATTTACCTTAAATCAAGAAAGGCAATTTGTTTTAACTGTAAAAACATATCTCCCTAGAAATTTAATTATATATAAAAATGAAAGACAACTTTCTTTTGAAATTCAAAAAGTTTTAAATAAAATTTCGATAATAAAAGCAAAAATATCATATTAAAATAAATAATTTAAAAATAAAAATCTCGTAGTATTTTATTTTTTAATTATAATTTAGTATATCTTAAAAATTGAAGATATATTTGCAAATATTTTTATTTGTGGTTAATATTCTTATATGATCTTGAAGGTTTTTTTTAAAAATGGTAAACTGATAAATACCCCAAAGACATTTTCAAAAATTAATTTAATGCATATATCCAAAAAGTAAAATTAAAAATATTTGAATTTACGGATATTGTTGATTTTTTTAATAAATTTCAATTTCAATCTCATAAAATGAACATATTCCTAAAAATATTGTTGAAAACATTAAACGAATGTTTGCAGAATTGAATTGAATCACACGCAAGGAAAAGAACTTTTAATTTATTTTTTTTAAAGAAGCAAACTAATTTTCTTTTAAAAATAATATATTTCATAGTACCAAAGGAAATTTTATATTTTATATTTTTCTTAGTAATTTTCCAAAATTTTGATATTAAATCAAAAATTTTTAATTTCGGAAATAATCGGATGATTTTTTTAATAGTTTTTTTGTTTTTATTTTTATATTTATCATTTAGGTTAATTAGTTTCTTATTTTTAAATAAAAAAAGAAAGTTTTTGGAAAAATTGATCACATTTAAACTATTTCTCGGTGTATAGAGCGCATAAATATAAATTGAAAAATTGACGAAGTTATATTTTTTTCTAGACTTATTTAAAACCATTTTCTTTTTTTCAGATCTATTATTATGATCGTTAGAAAATGCTAAAAACATTTTTTTTGTTAAAATTCCAGATTTTAAGCTTAATATCGACGCTAATTCAGTGTTTTTTAAAATAATTAGATTTCTGGATAAATATAAAATAGAATAAATTTGATTCAATCTAATTATTAATGTTTTAAATAAGAAACGAAAGATCTCTATATTATGTATCAGATATTTAAAGCATTGGTAGAAAAAAAATTTATATTTATTTAATAATATAGATGGATATATAAATGAGTTATATGTTTGCAAATATTTCTTTTTAAAAATTAATTTTTTTAAAATTTTGTGGACTAGTGAATATGGGAAAGAATCAACTTTTTTTAAAAAACAGTCCAAATTATTTATTCTGACATTGCCTTTATATTTATTTTTAAAATTTATTTTATAACTTTTAGTTTTATTAATAACCATCAAAATTATTATAATAATATAAATTTTAATACTATTAAGATTAATAAATATATAATCGTTATTAATCGTTATTAACAAATAATTTGATGTTGTATAAAAAAAAGTCTGATTTTAATTTACATTCAGTTAAAAAACTCCCTTTTACAAAAATTTCAGGAGGATCAAAACTTTTAATAGAACAACATAGGCATTCAGGTGTATTTATTGCTCGTGGTAAAGAGGATGCACTCTGTACTAAAAATCTTGTTCCTGGAGAAAAAGTTTATGGAGAGAAATTAGTAAAGTTAAAAAATTCAAATGGATTGTTAGACGAAGAATTCAGAGTATGGAATCCATTTAGATCAAAATTAGCTGCTGCTATATTAGGTGGAATTGACGACATATATATTAAACCAGGTATGAAAATTCTCTATTTAGGAGCGGCAAATGGTACAACCGTATCACATATATCTGATATAATAGGGAATACTGGTCAATTGTATGCAGTCGAATTTTCTCATAGAAGTGGTAGAGATCTTCTTTCATTAGCAAAAAAAAGAACTAACATAATACCGATTATTGAAGATGCTAGACACCCATATAAATACCGAATGTTTTTAAGTATGGTTGATTTGATATTTTCAGATGTTGCTCAACCTGATCAAGCAAGAATTATAAGCATAAATGCATCCTATTTTCTAAGAACAGGTGGCTACTTTATAATTTCAATTAAAGCTAGTTGCATTGATTCTACAGTAGATACAAGTTTAGTTTTTTCAAAAGAAATCCAAAAACTTCAAAAAGAAGGTTTTAGACCATCCGAACAAATAACACTTGAACCTTATGAACGTGATCATGCAATAATTATAGGGAGATATAGAATTAAAAAATTTGCTAATCTTAAATAATTTGATTCACTTTAATCTATATTCAAATTTCATGAATTTTAAATTTCAATAAAATATATATATATTACTATTATTTTAATTTGGTAAATTTATAAAAAATATTAATTTATAAAATAAATTAAAGATGAATATTATAAACGCTGTGAAAACAACGAGAAAAAATAAAATTATTAAAAAAGAATTGAACTATTTCATTTTCTTACTCAAATATTCATATTTTGTTTTAAAAAGAAAATTAAGTTTTTTTTATGAGAAAATTGAATTGAACTTTAAAAAAAATATGATCAATAAAAATGGGGATGAAACTCTAAAAATTTTTTCTTATTTTAAATTAAGTCAATACTATTATTTGCAAAGTTTTTACTTACCTAAAATTATTCCTATTCTTTTAGTTTTTATTAATATCAAACCTAGCAATTGTTTTATCCAAAAAGTAGAGGATATAATACTACAAAATGTCTTTCAAAAATTCCGGCAATTTTTTAATTATAAAAACAGAAATATTAGCGAGTTAACTTTTGATTCAATAAATCTTAAGTTTTTTAAAAAATGGTCATATATTTTTTATTTAGATCAAAATAAATGTACAAATACAGCGAAGAATTCTTCTTATTTTTCTAAAAACTTAAAATTCAATTTAAAAAACTTTAAAAAAAACATATTGTACTTTAATGACAATACCTCCTATAAAAAAAATCTTTATATAAAATTAACAAATTATTTTTCAGATTTAAAGAACAAGTTTGAAGTATTATATATAGCAATTTTTTTTGTTAGTATTTGTCTATATGGTGATATTTATTTGAAGATAGAGTGTTATGAGATTTTTAGTTTTTTTAAAAAATCTAGATACTTCATTAGTTCGTTTTTACTGTTTATTTTAAACCATAGTTCGCTTCGAATAATATGCCTCGGTATGTTCCTTCAGAACTCTTTAATATATTCATTCAAAATCGAAAAATCATTAAATTTTTTGTTAAATGAAGAATTGATTAAAATTTTCAATAATAAATTATTACATTTAGAAAAATGTGTATCGAGAGGTTTTGTAATTAGGTTAATGAAAACTTTTAATCTTTTTGGTAAATTTTGCCAAAAATTTTTGGGGAAAACTATTTTGGTTGACACAATAGGGTTTACAGAAATAAAAAAAAAATACTCAAGCTTGAACTTTTTGAATTATTACTACTTAAAAAAATTCAAACAATCTTTAAAAAACCATGAAAAACAAACTAAAATAAGAAGTATTTTGTTTTTAATTGGAAAGGTAAAACTGATTTTCTTAAGAAAAAATTCAAATAATTTTCAGACTCAAAAATATTTGCGCTTTTTTATTTTACTAACAACTATCATAATTAAAAATCAGAGCCTTAAGATTGGAATCACTAATATAACATATAGATTAAAAATGTTAGAAACAAATAACATATCACTTACAATACCCTTTTCAATAAAATTAGCCATAATATCCATTTGTATACTGGAATCTAGTTTCAACACAATATCAGTACATGAAATTTTGTTTACCAGAACTATTTTTTATTTAAAAAATAAATTGAATAGAAAAATTCTAAGAAATAATTATAAACTTTTCAATAAAAATATTTTTAATTGTACAGTTATCAAAAAAATTAAAAAATTATCTTCATTCAAAATTTACGATGAAAATCCATCATGTCGAGAAAAAAATTTATATTTAAAAGAGAGACTGAGGCTAGGTTATTTTCGATTTATTGAACCAATCTTAAACAAAAAAAACTTTCATGAGAAAAGAATACAATATAAGTTTAAGTTGAAATTTTCTTTGATAGAATCACTAATTTCTATATTATTGTTTTTTAAAATCCCACTACTTATCTCTTTATATCGATTCATTCCATTGAATTTTTATTTAAAGGAATCAAAAAAATCAAAATTATCTTTAAAATTTTGTTCGTATAAAAATCATTATAAAATGCAAATCAATGGCACATGTCTTTTTTGTTTTACAAAAAAAAAAAATAGCAATCAGAAATTTTTAAAAATATCACTTCAAAATTTTTATGGGGGGCGCGATACTATTTTAAATTTTTATAGCAGATTTTCGTTTTGTAATCAAACCTTTTTCTCAATCATAAAAGAAATTATATGCATAAATTTCAAACTTTTGAAAAAAAATAAAATGACAACATCATACTATTCTAATTGCATATTTTCTAATGATTCTATCAAATTTCCTCAAAAACATAATTCTTATTTAAAAGATTTTGGAAAAGAAATGAGTTTTAAAAAAAATAATTCTACACAGTCTTCGTGTTTTCAAAATTTAATATTATTCTCTTCAGATTATTTAGGTCATTTTTTTAAAAATTCATTTATTAAAATAATTGATCGAATAAGTTTATATAAAATTGGTTTTTCTTTTAAGATTTCAATTTTCTTTAGCCCGATTATAGAATACACATCACACACACATAAAAAGGTTGAATGTATGATTGGTGGTTTTATTAGAAGTAAACCATTATTATCATATTTATCTATTTTTGATATTTCTATCATCAAAAAGATTATCGCAAAGAAAAGGGATTTAATCAAAAGAATGTTTTTAAATTTTCAAAATATTTTACAATTCGAAGCAAAGAGAAAAAGAATATTTTTCTTCTTTGTTGTATATCTTCAAAAAAATATAAGATTTAACAACGATCCACATAATAGTTTTCTTGAAAAACAGTTTTTAGGAAACATAAAAAACACTATGGAAAATTTTTTCCAAAAAAAAAAGAAAATGGTTAACCTACCACTACCATACTATTTGTTCATTAAATGTAATGTAGAGTATCATAATAAATTGACGTGTAAATTTTTGAAGTGTGGTTTTAGGCTTTATTTCTATTTTTTTCCAGCAACCTCAACTATTTTTTTTGAAAAAATTAATCTAGAAATATTGATGAAAATTGTATTTGTAAAAAAAAAAGAGATATTAGCTAAGAAACAAATCTTAAAAATACGAAATTCTTTTTGGAAATATAAAAGAAC